>WNEZ01000213.1_pt1 | contig 67560 bp, 49 predicted proteins | sample 5400521 | NCBI WGS metagenome assembly WNEZ01 (sample SAMN13153339, study PRJNA577476) | soil metagenome | isolation source: 120 cm saprolite under Douglas fir tree site 2 hole 1 replicate 1 | place: USA:California | collected 2015-04-18
CAGCCCGCCACCACGACAGTGCACTGGACGGCGACGGTCAGCTGCTCGGGCACGCCGCAGTACGAGTTCTACGTCCACTTGCCGAGCGGGGGATGGACCTTACCCCAACCCTGGGGTCCATCCAACACCTTCACCTGGAACTCGCCCGCCGCCAGCGGCGCCTACATCGTCGAGGTCGTCGTTCGCAACGCCGGTGCCACTGAGAACCCCTACGACAACTACACGGATGTGAATTTCACCCTCGGGTGACCGCCGGGCCGGACGTGAGTTAGTCCAGGGGTGGGTATCTGTCTGGGTGCCGCTCTCGCATGAGGGCGTAGACCGCCTCGACCACGCTCTCCCGGTTCGGCTTGGTGAAGTAGTCGCCGTCCGGACCGTATGCCGGCCGGTTGGGCGACGCCGCCAGCGTTCGCGGCGCAGCATCGAGGTGCCACCACCCCTCCTGGCGCTCGAGGACCTGCTGCATCATGAACGCCGATGCGCCGCCCGGCATGTCCTCGTCGAGGAACAACGCTGCGTGCGTCTTCTTCAGCGATCGGACGATCGAGTGGTCGGTGTCGAACGGGTTCAAAGTCTGGACGTCGATCACCTCGCACGACACGCCGAGCTCGTCGAGCGCTCGCGCCGCGTCGAGCGCGACCGCGCAGCACGCGCCATAGGTCACGATCGCCACGTCCGTACCCGCGCGCAGCACCTCCGGTACGCCTAGCGGAACGGTGAACTCGCCGATGTTGTCCGGCACCCGCTCCTTGAGCCGGTAGCCGTTCAGCACCTCGATCACGACTCCCGGGTTGTCCCCCCGGAACAAAGTGTTGTAGAAGCCGGCAGCCTGCGTCATGTTCCGAGGCACCGCGATGTACATCCCATGCAGGGCGTTGATCAGCACCGCCATCGGGGAGCCCGCGTGCCAGATGCCCACCAGACGATGGCCCTTCGTGCGCATGACGACAGGCGCCTTCTGGCCCCCTGCCGTGCGCCAGTGCAGCGTTGCGAGGTCGTCGGACGCGACCTCCAGCGTATACAGGAAATAGTCCAGGTACTGGATGTCGCAGATTGGACGCAGGCCACGCATCGCGGCGCCGATGGACTGTCCAAGGATCGTCGCCTCTCGGATACCGGTATCGGTGAAGCGCAAGTCGCCGTACTTCGCCTGCAGGCCCTCGAACACGAGGTTCACATCACCCAACCGTCCGACGTCCTCGCCGATGACGAACAGGCGAGGGTCGCGAGCGAAGTTGGCGTCGAAGTTGCGCAGCAGGACCTGGCGGCCGTCGACGGTCGGCGACTTGTCCGTGTAGACGGCCGGGACAACAGGCACCTTGAGCGGCGACTCGTCCGAATCGCTGTAGACGTGAGAGTTGTACCGCTCGCTGTTCTGGCGCTTGTAGTCCTCTATGAATTCGATCAGCTCCGTGCGCTCGGGTGACTCGGTGCCACGCAGGGTGCGCAGAGCGAACGACGCGCCGGTGATGATCGCGGATCGAGTGACTTTGTTGGCTTCGTTCAGAGTCGACGCAACCTCCGCTACCTTCGGGGTGTCGATCCGCCGCAGGATGCTGACCACGCGCTCGCGGTCCCTGCGGATCGGGGTCTGGTACGCCTCCCACGCCAGATCGCGCGCCGCCTCCACGGCCTCCTTATCGGCTGCCTCCCAACCCTCGAGCTGCGAGTCGCCGGCGATCCCCGATTCGATGATCCAATCCCGCATCCGGGTGAGGCAGTCGTATTCGACCTCGAAGCGGAGCCGCTCCTTCGACTTGTACCGTTCGTGGCTGCCGCTCGTCGAATGGCCCTGCGGCTGCGTCAGCTCGGTGATGTGAAAGAGCGCCGGCTTGTGCTCCTTGCGCACCCGATCGACACCAGTCGCGTACGCATCGAGGAGAGCCGCGTAGTCCCAGCCGCGCACGACGTGGATGTCGACTCCAGGCCGGTGATCCGGGATCAACCCGCTCAGCGCATCCGAGATCGAGCTCTTCGTGGTCTCAGCGCTGATGGGGACGGAGATGCCGTATCCGTCGTCCCACACCGATAAGGCGATCGGCACCTGGAGGACGCCCGCGGCGTTGACCGTCTCCCAGAAATGGCCTTCGCTCGTCGCCGCGTCACCGATGGTGCCGAATGCCACCTCGTTGCCGTTGACCGAGAAGCCGTCCTGCGCCCTCCGCAGCTGGGGATTGTTCCGATAGAGCTTCGACGCGTACGCGAGGCCGAGCAGTCGCGGCATCCAGCCGGCGACGTTGGAGACGTCCGCTGTGGAGTTGGGTGTCTCAACCGAACGCTTGAACTCGCCGCGATCATCCACAAACCTGGTCGCGAAATGGTTGCCCATCTGCCGGCCACCCGTCGCGGGGTCGGCTTCGAGATTCGTGTTGCCGTACAGCTGCGAGAAAAACTCGCGCACGTTCGACATGCCCGTCGCCCACATGAAGGTCTGATCGCGGTAGTAGCCCGCGCGCCAGTCGCCAGGGCGGAAGGCCTTGGCCATCGCCAGCTGGGCGACTTCCTTGCCGTCGCCGAAGATGCCGAAGGTGGCGTTCCCACGCAGCACCTCCGCGCGCCCGATGATGCTGGCGCGGCGGCTGCTGTAGGCGAGTCGGTAGTCGGCAATGACGGTTTCGGCGGCGACTGCGAGCTTGGAGTTCCGAAGCGTTTTGGCCATTCAGGACGCTGAACTTACGTTATCACGGCGAATTGGGGCCCCCTCACCCAGGGGAGCTCAAGCGGAGCCTGCCCGCTCCTCGACCGCCAGGTGGCTCTTGTCCTTGAGCAGGCCCGGCCGGCTGGCCGACAGCGCCTTCTTCATGTGGACGTAGGCACGCTTTAAATCTCCCCGCCGCTCCAGCGACCCGGCCCAGCCACATGTGGGCTTCCGCGGTCGTGACGCCTTCCTCCAGGCGCTCGGCGAGCCGCAGGGCTTGCTCCGCAAGCTCCGCTGCGGCGTCGACGTTGCCCTCGTGAAGGCTCAACTCGCACAAGCTGAGCATCATGCCTGCTCGTCCGAATTCGAGATCGGTTTCCTTGCTCAGCGATGGCGCGATCCTTATGCTGGCGAGCGCCGGCATTGTCCACTTTCGCCATCTTGAGCAGGCCCAGGCTGTTTTCTATGCGTGCAAGCGAGACGCGGTCACGCAGGACCTCAAGCAGCGCGAGAGAGCGATTCCCGTACCTGGTGGCAGCCTCATGCTGTCCAGTTTCCTGGTAGGCGATGGACAGGCCGTGGTACATCAAGGCCAAGCGCCGCAGGTCATAGAGCGAACCGGCGACCTCGATCGCTTCGTAGTAGAAGCTCAACGCCTCGTCCCACTCGCTGTTGGCCAGGTGCGCGCTGGCCAGGACCCCGAGCAATCGCGCTTCGGTCGTCTGCGGAACCGACTTGAGGCTCCGGCAAAGGGCCAGGGCCCGCTCCGCGATGGCCACCGCGTCTGGCTGCTCGGTCATGTACGCGAGCGATGCCTGTGAACCCAAACACTCGGCAAGCATCAGCACGTCTCCGACTGATTCGAAGTGAGCCGACGCCTGGCGGAGCAGATCCGCGGCAGGTTCGGGCTTGCCTAGCTGCAGATATGCGCGCGCGATGTGGTACCTGATCGGGCCCAGTCGGTAAGCCGACGACCCCAGGCTCAATAGCTTGATGCCAAAATCGATTGCCTCTGCGTAAAGCCCTTGCGCCAGCAATGTCTCGAGATCGACCAGCCCATCCTGCGTCTCGTTGCTGATGCCGCCGGGGTCGGCGAGGAAGAACTCGACGGGCTTGCCAGTTCGCTGCGCGATGTGCTCGAGCGTTGGCAGGGACGGCCGCGTGCGTCCAGTTTCAATCAGGAAGATCGCGGGGGCGGTGACGTGTCCCTTGCCCACCTGGGCCAGGCTTAGGCCCGCCTCGCGGCGCGCCTGCTTGACAGCACCCGCCCTCAGGTTTACACCAGGCAGCCGCCGCCTTTGTTCTGCCTTCTGCGGGGGCGCGCTCTCCGCTACAGATGCACTCCGCCGCCGACCCATCGAACGGAGAGCTTAGACGAAATTACTTTAGGGGGCTACGCGGGCCATCCTGAAACAGACGTTTCAGGATGAGCAATTCTCCCTACGCGGACGGGTACGTCCCAAACAACCGGATCTCGGCCGACGCTTCTTCGAGGTCATTGAGGGCTGCCTCAGCCGCCGCGGGTGCGCCGGCCTCCCCGTTGATCGAGAAGTCGAGGTAGAACCGGTATTCGAACGGGCGGCCGAGCATCGGCCTGCTGTCGAGCCGCGTCAGGTTGACATTTCGGCGTGCGAAGCAGTCGAGTGCATGGGCGAGGCTGCCGGGCCGGTGCGCTGCGACGAATGCCAATGAACATTTAGCCGCCGTCCCTGGGCTCCCCACCGTGTGAGGAGCTCCCTCGCGAAGCGACGGTGAGGGTAATTCCCGCGGCCGCGCCGGACTCCCTCGCTCGACAACCACGAACCGGGTGCGGTTCTCGGAATCGTCCTGGATCGATTCGGCCAGCACGTACAGGCCGTATCGCGCCGCCGCCGCGCGGCTTGCGATCGCGGCCGTTCCGGGCTGTCGCTGCTCGGCGACGGCGCGAGCGGCACCTGCTGTGTCATGAAAGGCAACGGGCTTGATCTGTCGCGAGTGCAGGTAACGATTGCATTGGGCAAGCGCTTGAGGGTGGGAGAGCGCCCGCTCCACTGGACCCGGCCAGCCGAGGAGGCAGTGCTGCACGGGCTGGATGTGCTCGCGCACCACGCGCAGACCGGGAAGCTCCCACAAGAGGTCCGACACCTCCTGCACCACGCCGGCGCTGCTGTTCTCCACCGGCAGGACCGCGCAGTCGACAGCACCCACCGCCAACGCTTCGAACGTAAGACGGAAGGTCGGAAAGCCAACCGCATTGGAGCCAGGAAACAGCGCGGTGACCGCCTCGTCCGAGTAGGCGCCCGGTTCTCCCTGGTAGGCGACCTTAGCCAAAGATCATGTGGCGCAGGGCGTCCGCGACGTGGTTGTGGTCATTGGGCGCATCGACCGCCGTCGCATGACCGTTCCCATTCGACTCCCCGGCCGCGATCTTGCGCAGGTCGTCGTCGGTGACCTCTCGCTTGGTGTCGGCGACCTGCAGGAACCGCTGCCAAGCGGCTTCCGTTTTGCCGTCGTCCAGCTTGATGCCGATCATGCCGAGGCGGTGGTGAAACGCGTGACGGCCTGATCGGGCGGTCAGCACGATGCGCGAGTCGTCGAGGCCCACGTCCTCCGGCTTCATGATCTCGTAGTTCAGCCGGTCCTTCAGGACGCCGTCCTGGTGGATGCCCGACGCGTGTGCGAATGCATTCGCTCCGACCACGGCCTTGTTGGGCTGTACCGGGGTGCCGGTCAGCTCGGCCACCAGCCTCGAGGTCCGCGTGATCTCTCTGGTGTCCACGCCACACTCGAGACCGAGAGTTGCCTGCCGAACATTCAGCAGCATCACGATCTCTTCGAGCGAGGTGTTGCCGGCGCGCTCGCCGATGCCGTTGATCGTGCACTCGACTCGCCGGGCGCCCGCCTCGATGGCAGCCATCGTGTTGGCCACCGCAAGGCCAAGGTCGTTATGGCAGTGGACCGAGAACAACGTTTTGTCGCTGCCGCGAGCGTCCGAGATGACGCGGCGAACGATCCCGCCGAACTCGCTCGGTAGGCAGTAGCCGGTGGTGTCGGGGATGTTGATGACAGTCGCGCCCGCGGCGATCATCGTTTCCACCGTTTCGACCAGGAAGTCGGGATCCGCGCGGCCCGCGTCCTCCGGCGAGTACTCGACCCGCTCGCACAGGGACCGCGCATACGCGACCATCTCCGCGCCGCGCTTGAGCACCTGTGCCCGCGTCATTCCGAGCTTGCGCTCGATGTGCACGTCGGATACCGACAGCACGATGTGGATCTGCGGCGTCTCGGCCTCTTTGATCGCGGCCCAGACCGCGTCGATGTCTTCTTTGACCGCGCGAGCGAGCGCGGTCACGGTCGCACCGCGAATCTCACGGGCGATGCGCCGGCACGATTCGAAATCGCCGGGAGAGGAGATCGGGAACCCCGCCTCGATGACGTCGACGCCGAGCTTTTCGAGCTGTCGCGCGATCGTCAGCTTGGAGTTGGCATCGAGGTGGAAACCGGGAGACTGCTCCCCGTCGCGCAGCGTGGTGTCGAAAATGAAGATGCGATCTACGTTGGCTTCCTTTGTCATTTCTCAACGGGCTCCAACCAGGTCATCATCGAGCGCAGCTCGCGCCCGACCTTCTCCACGGGGTGTTCGGCATCCTTCTTTCGCATCGCGAGAAACTGCTCGCGGCCGTTCGAGTTCTCGTCGAGCCAGCGCTCAGCGAATGAGCCGTCCTGGATCTCGCGCAAAATCTGGCGCATGTTCTCGCGGACCTGGTTGTCGATCACGCGAGGGCCTGACACGTAGTCGCCATACTCGGCGGTGTCCGAGACCGAGTAGCGCATGAATCCGAGCCCGCCTCGATACATGAGGTCGACGATGAGCTTCAGCTCGTGGAGGACCTCGAAGTACGCGAGCTCCGGCTGGTAGCCGGCCTCGACCAGCGTCTCGAAACCCGCCTTGACGAGCGAGCTGACGCCGCCGCACAGCACCGCCTGCTCGCCGAACAGGTCGGTCTCAGTCTCCTCTTTGAATGTGGTCTCGAGCACTCCGGCCCGCCCGGCGCCCAGCGACCTCGCATAAGCGAGTGCGCGCTGCCACGCCTTGCCGGTCGCGTCCTGGTGGACCGCGATCAGCGCCGGCACGCCCTGGCCCTGGACGTACGTGCTGCGCACCAGGTGGCCAGGCCCCTTCGGGGCGATCATCGCCACGTCGATCTGCGCGTCTGGCTTGATCTGCGCGAAATGGATCGAGAACCCGTGGGCGAACATGAGCATCGAGCCCGGCTTCAGGTTCGCTTCGATCGACTCGCGGAAGAGCTTGCCCTGGAAGGCGTCGGGCGTCAGCACCATCACCACAGTCGCCTCCGACACCGCCTCAGGCACCGGCACGGCGCGCACGCCGTCCGCTTCCACCCGCTCGATCGACTTGCTGCCTGGGTACAGGCCGACGCGGACGTCTTCGCCACTGTCGCGCAGGTTGAGCGCGTGGGCGCGACCCTGGCTGCCGTAGCCGATGACCGCAACCGGCTCTCCCAGCCTGGGTGGGCAGTCCGCGTCGTAGTGGATCTTCATGCGGTTCTCCTCATGACGACGGGCCCGGACCGAGCCACGTCCACAATGCCGTGACGTATCAGCTCATCTACGAAGTCGCCAACGTCCTTGCCTTCGCCCGCAAACTCGACTGTCGTGCCGTCGGGGCCGCTGTCGAGCACCCGTGCTCCGCGCTTCAGCAGCCCCGCCACCTCGGATGCAGTCACCTTGGCCACTACCAGCTCGCGGCTGTGCACGTCGTGCCCGGTGAGATCCGTGACCTCGACCACCTCGACGAGGCGCTCGAGCTGTTTGCGGACCTGGTCGGCTTCCGCGTGGCCGTGATCGACTTGCAAGGTCAGCCTTGAACGGCCAGGCTCCTGGCTCGGGCCGACCGAGATTGAACGGACGTGGAAGCCGCGCCGTCGGATGACGCCCGAAACCTTGCTCAACGTGTTCGGTCCGTCCTCGACCACAACCGAGAGGATCCGGATCTTGTCAGTAGTCACTCTCGGGCGCCTCCATGAATTCGTTGAGGTTCTTGCCCAAGGGGACGATCGGGTAGACGTTGGCCTCGGGGTCGATGCGGAAATCGATCAGGAATGGGCCCTTCGTCCGCTCCGCGGCGTCCATCGCCGGCCCGATCTCCGAGAACTTGTCGACCCGCACGGCCGGGAGGCCGTAGGCGTCGGCCAGCTTGACGAAGTCGGGCATGTGCTTGAGGTCGGACTCCGAGCGCACGCCGCCGTAGAAGTCGTCCTGAAACTGGCGAACCATGCCGAGCGAGAAATTGTTGAGGAGGACGATCTTGACGTCGAGCTGGTGCTCGACAGCGACCGATAGCTCCTGCGCGGTCATCACGAAACCGCCCTCGCCCGAAACGCACCACACCCGCAGCTCGGGCCGAGCGAACTTGGCGCCGATTGCAGCGGGAAGCGCAAAGCCCATCGTGCCTGAGCCGCCAGAGTTGAGGAACAACCCCGGGCGGTCGTAGTTCCACCACAGCGCGGCCCAGATCTGGTTCTGGCCGACGTCGGCGACGACGATCGCCTCGTTGCGGCACCGCTTGTACATGTCGATGAGCACGTCCTGCGGCTGCAGGTGGCCGTTCGAGTGCGTGTAGCGGAGCGGGTGCTCTTCTCGCCACGCATCGATCTGCGCCAGCCACGTGCCGCGGCTCTTTTCGGGTTCGGGCAGGTGCGGGATCATCGCCTCCAGCGCCTGCTTGGCGTCGGCGACCAGCTCGATCTGCGGCCGCACGTTCTTGCCCATCTCCGAGCCGTCGATGTCGATGTGGATGAACGTCTTCACCTTCGGCGCGAAGCCTGCGAGTCGTGCTGTCACGCGATCGTCGACGCGCATGCCGACCATCATCAAGACGTCGGCGTTTTGGACTGCCTTGAGGTTCCAGCCGGTGCCCATGAATCCGGTCATGTGCAGCGAGAGCGGGTGGTTGACCGGAAACGCGCCGATGCCGAGCAGGGTGGTGCCGACGGGCGCCGCCGCCCGCTCAGCAAACTCGCGCAGCTCTGCTTCCGCGTGGCTCAGCAGGACGCCGTGGCCGGCGAGCACGACCGGGCGCTCGGCCTCTGCCAGCGCGATCGCCGCCGCCTTCGCATGCTCGAGGTTCACATGCCCGTTGAGCTGGTAACCCGCAATCTCCAATCGCTCGGGCACCACGTTGGGCGCATCGGCCTGCTGCACGTCCTTGCAGATGTCGATCAGGACCGGTCCCGGCCGCCCGGTGGTGGCGATGTGGAACGCCTCGTGGATCACGCGCGGCAGCTGGTCGATGTTGGTGACGAGGTAGCTGTGCTTGGTAACCGAGCTGGTGGCGCCGATGACGTCGGTTTCCTGGAAGGCGTCCCGGCCAACCTGCGTGCTGGCGACCTGCCCGGTGATGGCGATCATCGGCACCGAGTCCATGTAAGCGGTGGCGAGGCCCGTCACCAGGTTCAGCGCGCCGGGCCCCGAGGTTGCGAACACGACGCCCGGCCGCCCGCAAGCTCGGGCGTAGCCGTCTGCCATGTGCGCGGCGCCCTGCTCGTGCCGCACCAGGATGTGCTTGAGCTTGGGGTGACCAGGGAGGCGCTGGTAGATGGGCAGGTTGGCGCCGCCGGGGTAGCCGAATATCAATTCGACTCCCTCGCGCTCCAGCGCCTCCAGCACCATGTCCGCTCCGGTCACTTCTGCTCCTTTACAAACAAGAAGCCCCCGCCTTTCGGTCGGGGGCTTTGCGATCTCTTTACGGTTTGGGTTAGGTCGCGCGAGCCCCCGAGTGACCAAGGCCAATAAGGCCCAGAAGGCCAAGGAGAGCTACGACGACGCGGGCAGTCCCGTCTGTCCTATTCATGCGCTCGACGATCTTAGGTCATATAGCCCAGCTGCAGTTGTGCTTGACCCACAAATAACTTGCCCTTGGGTTTGAATGACCCCCACGGACGGGCCCGCTCCGGGTGCCGGTAGAGTGGGCCTCTCGATGCCCGCCACCCTCGGCCAGAAGCTCTGGGACTCGCACGTCGTCCGGTCCACGCCCGGCGAGCCCGATCTCCTTTACGTCGACCTGCACCTCGTTCACGAGGTCACGTCGCCACAGGCGTTTGAAGGCTTGCGGTTGGCGGGACGGAGCGTCCGGCGCCCGGACCTGACCGTGGCGACCATGGACCACAACGTCCCCACGAGGGGCGGCGCGCGAGCCGCCGATGACCTGTCGCGCAAGCAGATGGAGGTGCTGGCCGAGAACTGCCGCCGGGAGGGTATACCGCTGCACCAGATCGGCAGCCGGCGCCAGGGCATCGTGCACGTGATCGGCCCGGAGCTGGGCCTGACCCAGCCGGGGATGCTCATCGTCTGCGGGGATTCCCACACCTCCACCCACGGCGCGTTCGGAGCGTTGGCCTTTGGGATCGGCACGTCCGAGGTCGAGCTGGTGCTGGCAACGCAATGCCTGCCGCAAACGCGCGCCCGAGACCTCGCGGTGACTGTGGAGGGTGAGCTTCCGCTCGGCGTCACCGCCAAAGACGTGGTGCTCGGCTTGATCGGCCGCACCGGCATCTCATTTGGGCAGGGTCACCTCGTCGAGTACCGCGGTTCGACCATCCGCGGCTTGAGCATGGAAGGCCGCATGACGATCTGCAACATGAGCATCGAGTGGGGTGCGAAGGCGGGAATGGTCGCTCCGGACGACACGACGTTCACTTTCCTCGAGCGGCGGCCGCACGCTCCGCGCGGCGCCGCCTGGGACGCCGCCATCGACTACTGGCGCTCGCTCCCGACTGAGTCCGATGCAGTCTTCGACCACGAGATCCAGCTCGATGCGAGCCGGCTCGAGCCGCATGTGACCTGGGGCACGAACCCTGGCCAGGTCGCGCCGGTCACAGGCCGTGTGCCCGAACCGCGTTCGGACACCGATGCCCGTGCGCTCCTTTACATGGACCTGCGACCGGGTACCGCGCTCGCCGACATCACGATCGACCGGGTCTTCATCGGCTCGTGCACGAACGCCCGCCTCGAGGACCTTCGCGCCGCGGCGCGCGTCATCGCGGGAAAGCGTGTGCACCCGAACGTGCGCGCGATGGTGGTGCCGGGATCCACGAGTGTGAAGCGCGCCGCAGAAGAGGAAGGCCTCGACGCGGTGTTCAAAGCCGCGGGCTTCGAGTGGCGCAACGCCGGTTGTTCGATGTGCCTTGGCATGAACCCGGACATCCTCGCGCCCGGCGAGCGCTGCGCGTCGACGAGCAACCGCAACTTCGAGGGCCGCCAGGGCGCCGGCGGCCGCACCCACCTGATGAGCCCGCCGATGGCCGCCGCGGCCGCAGTCACTGGGCACCTCGTCGACGTGCGGGAACTAATTTAGAAGTGGAACCGGTGGCGCGAGTGAGTGGGCGGATGGCGCCGCTCGACCGCGCCGACGTCGACACGGACCAGATCATCCCCAAGCAGTTCCTCAAGCGCATCGAGCGCACCGGTTACGGCCCATTCCTTTTCTATGACTGGCGGCAGGCCGATGACTTCGTGCTCAATCGACCCGAGCACAAGGGAGCGTCGGTGCTGGTCACGGGCGCGAACTTCGGCTGCGGCTCGTCGCGCGAGCATGCGCCGTGGGCGATACGCGACGCGGGGTTTCGCGCGATCGTCGCGCCGACATTCGCAGACATCTTCAAGGCGAACTGCTACAAGACCGGCCTGCTCGCGGTCACGCTGCCCGACAGCCAGGTCCGCCACCTGATCGACCTCGCGTCCGAAGATCCAGCAACCGAGGTGACTGTGGACCTCGAGGCACAGCAGGTTCGGGGTGAGGGATTCGCCTATCGATTCGAGATCGACGCGTTCGTTCGCGAATGCCTGCTGGGAGGCCTCGACGACATTGGGTTGGTCGAGAGACACCAGTCGTCGATCTCGGACTACGAAGCCAAGCGCTCGGCGTGGCTCCCGGCGGTGAAGTAGCCGGGGGGTTGCCGCTACGGCTTCAGCATCGCTCCTTCTGAGGCCGAGCCCACCAGCAGCGCATACCGCGCCAGCACACCCTTCCGGTAGTTGGGCTCGGGAGGCGACCAGGCTTTGAGCCGAGCTGCAACATCAACTCCTTCGACGGCCAGGCGCCGGCTCTCGACGTCGATGTCGATGATGTCTCCATCCTGAAGCGCGGCAAGCGGACCGCCGACAGCGGCCTCGGGCGCGACATGGCCGATCATGAATCCCCGCGTGGCACCTGAGAAACGGCCGTCGGTGACCATCGCCACCGACTCGCCCAGGCCCTCGCCGACGATCGCAGCGGTAACCTGCAGCATTTCGCGCATGCCCGGCCCGCCTCGAGGGCCCTCGTAGCGGATCACGACCGTGTCGCCGGGCTTGATCTTGCCGCCAACGACTGCCGCGAAAGCATCCTCCTCGCGGTTGAACACGCGTGCCGGACCGCGGTGCGTGGTCGGCGTGTGCTGCGTCACCTTGACCACAGAACCTTCGGGCGCCAGCGAGCCGCGCAGGACGACGAGCCCGCCTTCATCCCGCAGCGGCCGTGCCAGCGGCGCGACCACCTCCTGGCCCGGCGTCTCGCGAACGCCCTCGCATTCCTCGCCAAGCGTGCGGCCCGTGACGGTCAGCGCGTCGCCATCGACGAAGCCACCCTCGATCAATCGCTTCGTCAGCACGCCGATGCCGCCCGCGCGATGCATCTCGACGGCGGCAAAGCGGCCGCCCGGCTTGAGGTCGCACAGCAGCGGGGTGCGCCGGCTGATGCGGTCGATATCGTCGATGTGAAGGTCTACACCGACTTCGCGCGCCAACGCGAGCAGGTGCAGAACAGCATTCGTCGAGCCGCCGCTTGACGCGACCGCGGCGATGGCGTTGTCGAACGCGCGACGCGTGAGGATGCGCGACGGCCGCAAGTCTTGGTCCAGCACTGACATCACGAGGCGGCCGGCCGCCTCCGCCGCGCGAGGCTTGTCTGAATCCATGGCGGGGATTGAGTTGAAGCCAAACGGCGAGAGCCCGATGACCTCCATCAACATCGACATCGTGTTGGCCGTGTACTGGCCGCCGCACGCTCCGGGCCCGGGACACGCCACCGCTTCGAGCTCCGCCAGGTCCGCGTCGCTCATCTTGCCCGCGGCGACAGCGCCGATGGCTTCGTACACCTCCCCAACGTTCACCTCGCGGCCGCGAAATATTCCGGGCATGATCGAGCCGCCGTACAGCAGGATGCTCGGACGGTCAAGGCGGATAAGCGCGATAGCCGAAGCCGGGATCGTCTTGTCGCACGCGCAGATCGCGCACATGGCGTCGAACTGGTGCCCGCGCCCAACGAGCTCGATCGAGTCGGCGATCACCTCGCGGCTGACGAGCGAGGTCTTCATGCCCTCGCTGCCCATCGTGATGCCGTCGGAGATGGCGATGGTGTTGAACTCCATCGGGTTGGCGCCGGCCGCCCGGATTCCTGCCTTGACCGGGACCGCCAACTCGCGCAAACCGAAATTGCACGGCATAGTCTCGAGCCAGCAGTTGGAAACGCCGACGAACGGCTTGTTGATGTCTTCAGCCGTCAGTCCTATCGCATAGAGGAAAGATCGCGCGCCGGCGCGGTCACGTCCCTGATAGAGGCCGCGGCTCGGCAGCTCACGAGGGGGCACGAACGGGAAGTTTATCGCGGACCGACGTTGCCCTCTGACCGCCGTCCGCTACGCGCAGCCCCCAGCGAGCGTTCCGCCAATGTTGGCGACCTGATACATGCCCTGGCCAGGCACAAGCAGCCAGGTCATCTGGTAGCTCATGAACCACAGCCCGTGGCTGTCCGCGACCGGGGATTGATTGAAGTTGTTGTTGAGAGTAAGAACCTCGGCCGTCCCCAACCCCGTCACCAGCCAGATCTCGCCTGGTGGTGGGTACGCGCCCGTTTTCTGGACCATGAAGATCGGGTGACCGGACGCATCGAATCCGTACGGATAGGTCTGGGCGGTGTCGACCTGAAACCAGTGCTGCTTCGCATGGGTCTTCAAGTCGAACCGATCGATCAATGTGCCGACCCCTTGCGGCACTGCTGAAGTCTCGGTTCCATAGGCGGCGCCGTAGCCGACGGAACTCCAATACCCCGCGTCGGTGAGCTGTGAGGGCGCGCCCGAAAACGGGACCAGCCACAGTCCAGGCGCTGTCCCAGACGCATTCGTTTCATCCGCATAAACGCCGTCGGCTTCGACGTCGAGGACCTGCCAGCTACGGCCGTCCCCGATCTCGGTCTGGGTATTCGTGGCGACGTCGACCACGTATATGCCTTCGCCCGCGCCTGGGTACGCGTAGCGTTTCCCGTCCGGAGTGATCCATGACCTCGGCACAGGCACCCAACGCGCGAGAGCCCGATCGTAGGCCAGGCCGTACCAACCCTGAGGGCCGTATCGACCCTGCGGTGGCGGCGTCGAGCTGGGAGATGGTGATGGGACCGTGACGCCGCTGCGAGGATCGCCGATGAAGGTGCGGTCGGGGAAAACCAGGAAACCACCACTCCCCGGTCCGCCGGCATAGAGCGGGAGCCGGCAGCTGAGCGGAATGCTGTTGTCGAAGCCGGAAGCCACCGCATACGTGGGCGGGTAAGAGGCCGAAGCGGTTTCGTACAGATACGGCGGCGCGCCCGGGGCATGCAGGTCGGGTGGTGTGGGACTCGGGTAAACCGGGCTCGGGTTGGCGGGATTGGACGGCGGCACTTGAAATGGTGTGGGCGAGTATGTCGGCGTTGGGAAGACCTGGGCCTGAGGCGGTTTTTGGCAGTTGGCCCCGTTGAGGTGAACACCCGCATTCCGGGCCAGCCGGCAGCCCGCGGGCGTCGTCACCACCAGGACCGTGCCAATCGCGCCGAGGGTGACTGTGGTAACCAGCACAGCTGCGGGCCAAGGCGACCGCATCACTGCTTTCAGCCAGTCCATCGACCCCATGCCGGTGCAATGCGATGACGCGAGAAACGGTTACGGAACATATCCGGACATCTGCGCCAGGAGTGCCTGATTGGCCGGATCGAAGCGATCGAGATACACCGCCTGCTGGGCGGCGCTGACCGCTTCAGACAGCAGTCCAAGGTTGCTGTCGGCGATCGCCAGGTTGCGGTAAACCCGGGGGTTGAACGTCCCGAGCCAGGTGGCATCCAGATAGGCCGCCCGCGCTGCCGGCCAGTCTTGTTGATCGAAAGCGACGTTGCCCGCCTCCACCGCGTAAACGCTCTCCTGAGGATTGAGGTCGCGTGCGGTGGCCGCAAGCGGCCGCGCTTCGGCCAGGCGCCACCATTGCTCTGCCGCGACGGCCGCTTTGAGGCGCTGGTCCGCGAGGTACGGCATCACCACCGCCGGCAGAGCGAGGGCCACCAGCCCCGCGGCCACCACAACCGCAGCCGCGGTCACCGGCCCGCGAGCCCGCTGCGGAACCCATCGCACTTCGCGTCTCGCCCTCCATACCACCATCGCCGGGGCTGCGAAAATCCAGAACGGAAAGGCTGAGCCGAGAGCCGAAAAGTTGAACAGCAGCACCACGAGGTAGGCAGCGCACCCGGCAAACAAGGACCAGGCTTCGGGCCGGCGGCGACCTTTCCAGAAGGCCCAAATGAACACGGCGATGATCCAGAGCAAGATCGCAACCCCGACCAGGCCCTGGGTGGCGGCAACCTGGAGAAATTCGGAATGGGCTTTGTCGATCTGCGGGTAGCCCAGGACCCACGGCGCGGACGCAAACCCTGGATAGACGAGGCCAAATGTGTCCGGGCCATATCCGAGCAGAGGGCGGCTGGCGATGAGGTGCAGCGAGTCCCCCCAGATGCCCGCGCGCTGGGCGATATCAGTGATGCGGCCGAAAACGTACGGCGCCGCAGCGGCAAAGGTGCCGAACACTCCCACCGCAAACAGGAGCTGGACGGGTCGCGAAAGCACGGGATACTGGCGACCCGCGATCAGGATGGCGATTGCGGCGGCGAGTCCGAGCCAGGCGCTGTGGCTCACCGTCATGACCACGGCAAGCCCAAGGTTCAAGAGCACGTTGGCGGCCAGCAGGCGCCGGCCGGCGGACGATGCGTGAAGAAGCTCGTGATAGGCGAATGGGATCAGCATCACGAGGTAGGCGCCGAGCACGTTCGCGTTGCCGAGAGGGCCATAGGCGCGCGGAAACTGGCGCCCGTAGATGGTGTCCAGGAGCCATTGACCGATTGCCAGGAGGGCGACCAGGTATGCCCCCGCGAGCAGGGCTCGCAGCAAGCCCCGCGCGTCTTCGGAGTCCTCGATGGCCTGCACCGCGAGCCAGAACAGCGCTGCATACGTGATCAGGGTCAGCGCGCCGTCATACCGCGTGTAGGTGCCGAACAGCCCGACGTTGACGTTGATCCCGACGATGGCCGACAGCAATGCAGACGCGACGAAGGCAAGGATCGGCACATCCAGTGGAGTCCGCTTGACCACGACGGCCCGCCCGGCAAGCCACCGGATGACCAGCAGCAGGGCCAGCGCCAGCACGAGGGATCGCGCCACGAGGAGTTTGGGCAGGACATAGCGGTCGTAGGTCAGCGGCCAATAGGTCAGCGGCAGCAGGACGGCTCCGGCCCGAAGCACCCACCGCTGCGCCAGTGCGCTGACAGTCGACAGCGACAGCGCACCTTCGGGCGCGAGGGCCTGGACGGCGGTCCGCGCCTGCGCCTTAGCGCCCATTGCCCGCGCGTCTCAAGCGCATAACGATTGCCTCAGACGCTGGAACGTAACAGTCGAGGCCACGGTTCCGGCCAAACGCGGGAATCCCTTGCTGGGTCGCCTCGGCCCGGACCGATATGATCCCTCGGTCAGAATGGCGACGGCCGTCACGGCGGCTGAATCATCGTTGTTGCGCTACAGCCGCTGGATGCTGTTCGTAACGGTTGCCTGCCTGCCCCTTTACGTCATCAGGTGGCACTACGGCCCAATTCCGACGACGCTTCTCGAAACCCTGATCGTCGTCACGGTTGGGCTGTACGTGGTGGCCCGATGGCGTGACGGCTGGAAGCGGCCGCTCGCGACCCCCTACGACATTCCGATCCTTTTGCTTCTGGTGGCGGGCGCCATCGCGGTATTCGTTGCCAAGGACCACCGTGGCGCGCTCGGCCTGTACCGCGCATATTTCGTCGAGCCGATCGCCATCTTCTACGTCGCGGTGGACGTTGTCCGCCGAACAGACCACGTCCGCCAATTGCTGCTGGCCTTCGCTGCGGGATCCTCCGCGTTCGCGGTCTTGAATCTCATCGTCTTCGCCCGTGCCCTGATCGCCCACGACGTCCACGTGGGCGCAGCACCCAACGCGCTGTACATGGACGCGAACTATGTCGCGATGTACCTGGAGCCCCCGGTCGCGATCGCCGCCGGCCTCGTTCTGTTCGGCGACTCTCCGAGGTGGCGGTGGCTCGGCGCCACTTGGCTGGCGATCACCGGCTCGGCACTCGTGCTCATGTTCTCGAAAGGGAGCTACCTGGCACTCGCTGCGCTCGCTGTCGTCGCCGTGTTGAGCGTTCGCCGCTGGCGGCTCCCGCTGCTGGTTGGCCTGGTGGTCGGAGCGCTCGCGATTTCGCAGATACCGCTAATCGCCGCGCGTATCGCGACCGGATACAGCTCGCTGATGGGCCGGGCCGAGATCTTCAGCGCAGCACTGCGAATGATTCGAGACAGCCCAGTCTTCGGAGTCGGCCTCGGTGGCTTCAGCTACCAGTTCCGCGGCGCGTTTCCCGAGATCTATCCCCACGATGAGTGGCTGACCTTCTGGGTGGAGCTCGGGCTGCTCGGGATGATCTCGTTTGCCTGGATCTTGTTTGGGCTGCTCTGGAGAGGCTGGCGATTCTGGCCATCCACACACGGTTTCGACTGCGCCGCGCTCTGGGGCGTGCTCGGCGCGCTAGTGCTGTGGACGGTTCACGGCATCGTCGATTCGCCTTACTGGAAAAACGACATGAGCGTTGAGTTCTGGATACTGGCCGCGCTCGAGATCGTCATCATCCGAAACGCACTGGCTCACGACGGACGAGAGCGCCGGACGGCGGAGGATCAGCCGGTCGTCAGCTGACCGTGACGGGGACCGAGGCGACCTGCGTGAACCAGAACTGGTGCTCCTTGATCATCTCCACCTCCAGGAACATGGAGCCCTTGACCGAAGGCGCTGTGACCGTCACGGTGACCATGACGCCGCTCCCCGGCTTCAAGTCGGCGGGGATCGAGAGCGCCTGGCTCGTCTTCCAGCTCCCAATTTGCGCCGAGCCTCCGGTCGCGGTCGTGAAGTGGAAGTCGATGTCGACTTCGTTGTAGCCGGTCGAAGGCCAGGTCTGGTTTCCGTTGTTGGTGACCGTGACCGCGAAGGTCTGGCTCTGCCCCGCCACCCAGCTGGCCGGCGCCTTGCTCAGGTCGTAGGTCGCGCTCCAGACCGGCGCCGCCACGGTCACGCTCGTGGACGAGACCTGCGTGAACCAGAACTGATGCTCCTTGATCATCTCGGCCTCGAGGAACATGGATCCGGTCTTGGTCGGCGCGGCAAAGGTGACGGTCAGGATCACGCTGGCGCTTGGAGGCAGATCCCCCGGAATCGAGAACGCCTGGCTGTTCAGCCAGCTGGCCTGCTGCGCCGAGCCTCCGGTCACCGTCGTGAAATGGAGGTCGAAATCAACCGCGTTGTAGCCCGTGGACGGCCAGGTCTGGTTTCCGGTGTTCGTGACTGTGACCTGGAATGTCTGGCTCTGTCCCGACACCCAGCTCGCCGGCGCCTTGCTCATGTCATAGCTCGCGCTCCAGGTCGGGCCAGTAACCGTCACGGCCACCGAGGAGACCTGCGTGAACCAGAACTGATGCTCCTTGATCATCTCCGCCTCGAGGAACATGGAGCCGGCAGTTGACGGCGCGGCGAAGGTGACCGAGAAGGTCACGTTGCCGCTTGGAGCCAAATCCGCCGGAAGCGAGAACGCCTTGCTGTTGAGCCAGCCGGCTGATTGCGAAGAGCCTCCAACCACGGTCGTGAAGTGGAGGTCGAAATCGACCGCGTTGTAGCCCGTGGAAAGCCAGGTCTGGTTGCCGGTGTTGGTGACCGTGACCTGGAAGGTCTGGCTCTGCCCCGCGGCCCAGGTGGGCGGCGCATTGCTGAGGTCGTAGCTCGCCGACCAGGTCGGGCCGGTGACCGTCACCGGGACCGACGACCACTGCTGGAACCAGAACTGGTGCTCCTTGATCATCTCCGCCTCGAGCACCAAGGAACCGCTATTGGATGGCGCAGCAAACGTGACGGTCACGGTGACGCTGGCGCTCGGCGCCAGGTCTCCAGGGAGCGAAAAGGCGGTGCTGTTGAGCCAGTTTGCAATGTTGGCCGAGCCACCCGGCGAGGTCGCGAAGTGAAGGTCGAGGTCGACCGCGTAGTAACCGGTCGAGGGCCATGTCTGGTTGCCTGTGTTGGTGACCGTGACCTGGAAGGTCTTGCTCTGACCGGGGGCCCAGGTCGTCGGCACCTTGCTCAGGTCGTAGCTCGCCGACCACGTCGGGAGCGTCCCCGAGTAGTACTGGCCCACGAAAATACGAAGGTAGCCGCCGTCGTCGTCGGCCCAAGTGGAGGTATGCGTGTTGCATGCGCTGCAGCCACCCAACGTGTCAGTCGTCGGCTGGCCGGAGTTGTTGGTGATGCCGTCCTTCATCGCGTCGTCATAGCTCGTCTGGTACTGGTTGCCGGCCCCGAACAGAACCGCCACCAGCCCGGCGCTGGACAGCTGGCTCGCATGTCCTATGAAGTAGGAAGCGACGTTGTCCTGGAAATGGCCGTTCGTGTTGTTCATGGTGAGGAAGTACTGATTGCCGACCGGCACCTGCCATACGACCTGCGGGCGCGACGTCTTTGTGTGGAGCTCGCCTACCCACGCGAGGTATCGGCTGAAATTCGGGAACTTGACATTCGCCGGATCCCACCAATGGGTCCAGTTCGGATTCACGCAGGGGGGCGTGCCGCAGCTTGCCACCTCCCACCACCCCGCATCATGGTCGTCGACGTCGTTGAAAATAGCGTCCCATCCACCCGCGCCGGCTGAGTTCAGAAAAGCAGACGTCTTGTCAGCCTCAGCAGCAGCGTTGATCGAGGCATCGGTGTTGCTTGCGAGGTCGATCCCAGACGACCACATCGATGCGTGCATCGCGAGCAGCGCATTCGGCGCATACGTGTCGCGAAGAAACTTCAGCTCCGATGCGAAGCCGACCAGGTTGTCAGCGAACGCAGACGCTTCTGGGAAGTTCGATGACTTGACGCTGGCGGCGACCGCGGTAGCACCACCCCCTGCCGCCTGCTGCTGCATGTAGCCCCAGAAATCCGGCTCCACGTGCACGACTACCTGTCCACCGTAAGCGCGGGCTTTCTGCATGAGCAGCTTGAAGTTGGCGTAGTAGGAATTCATGGTCGAGACGGTGTTGAGATTGTTGAAGTCGCGCTGCGCCTCGCTGGAGCCGCTGCTCGGAAGAGACTGCAGCAGCTCGTAGTACGTGAACACCGGAATGTAGTTCGCGGGAGCGGTGGTGCTGGTCGCCATGTAGTCGACTGCGAACTGACCGGGCGGCAGCGCCGGGTCCTGCCAGGTCTCCCACCCGTTGCCCGTGTTCACGCCTGCGGAGAGGTACTGGTAGCGATAGCGCCACGGCACGCCGCTGTCCTTCATCCATGTGATGTCCAGGTTCGTGAGGCCAAAGTGAAGGCGGTCGGAGGGCAAAGGCACCAGCGCCGCAACTGCCTTGTGTGAAGCAGATACGGGCTGCGCGATGGCGATCATGGCCACGACGGCCACGATCAGGGGGAACGCGCTTCTCTTGATCAAGAGTGATTGATTCGACGGAACCCGCGGACGATCCTTGCGCCGGCGAAGCGCGGTTGGGTGTGTCAGGCCACCGTCACCGCGACACTGGCGACTTGCGTGAACCAGAACTGGTGTTCCTTGATCATCTCCACCTCCAGGAACATGGAACCCTTGCCCGAAGGCGCGGTCACCGTCACGGTCACGGTCACGGCGCTACCTGGCTTCAGGTCGCCGGGAATTGAGAACGCCTGACTCGTCAGCCAGCTGCCCTGCTGCACCGAGCCACCGATAGCGGTCGTGAAGTGTAAGTCGATGTCCACGTTGTAGTAGCCGGTCGAGGGCCAGGTTTGATTGCCGTTGTTGGTGACGGTGACCGGGAATGCCTGGCTCTGACCGACCGTCCAGGTGGTCGGCGCCTTGCTCAGATCGTAGGTTGCGCTCCACACAGGAGCCGCGACGGTCGTATTCACCGACGCGACTTGCGTGAACCAGAACTGGTGCTCCTTGATCATCTCCGCCTCGAGCACCAACGAGCCGGTGTTTGAAGGTGCCGCAAAGGTCACGCTGAATGTGACGATGGCGCTCGGTGCCAGGTCCGCCGGGATCGAAAACGCCTGGCTGTTCAGCCAGCTGGCCTGCTGTGAAGCGCCTCCGGCGACGGTCGTGAAGTGGAGGTCGAAGTCGACCGCGTTGTAACCGGTCGAAGGCCACGTCTGGTTGCCGGTGTTGGTGACGGTGACCGGAAAGGTCTGGCTCTGGCCCGCCACCCAGCTGGTCGGCGCCTTGCTCATGTCGTAGCTCGCCGACCAGGTCGGGCCGGTGACCGTGACGCTGACCGAGGAGACCTGAGTGAACCAGAACTGGTGCTCCTTTATCATCTCCGCCTCCAGCACAAGGGAGCCGGTGTTGAATGGCGCCGTCACCGCCACGTTCACGGTCACGCTGCCATTGAGAAAAACATCAGAAGGGATCGAGAAGGCCTGGCTCGTAAGCCAGTTGGCCTGCTGCGAATAGCCTCCGGCCACAGTCGTGAAGTGCAAATCGAGTTCGACCGCGTAGTAGCCGGTCGAGGGCCAGGTCTGGTTGCCGGTATTGCTGACCGTGACCGGGAACGTCTGGGTTTGACCGCCGGCCCACGTGGCGGGTGCCTTGCTCATGTCGTAGCTTGCCGACCAGGTCGGCCCGGTGACCGTCACCGGCACCGACGACCACTGCTGGAACCAGAACTGGTGCTCCTTGATCATCTCCGCCTCGAGCACCATCGGGCCGCTGTTGTTAGGCGCCGCGAACGTCACGTTTACAGTCACGTTCGCGCCCGGCGCCACATCAGCGGGCAGCGAGAACGCTGTGCTGTTCAGCCAGTTGCCCAGGTTGGGATAGCCGCCGGACGAGGTCGCGAAGTGCAGGTCCAGGTCGACCGGGTCACTGCCGGTCGACACCCACGCCTGGTTGCTGGTGTTGGTGACCGTGACCGGGAAGGTCTGGCTCTGCCCCGGCGTCCACGTCGTCGGAACCTTGCTCATGTCGTAGGCCGCCGTCCTGTCGGGCGCGGCCACCATCACGTTCACTGGTGACCACTGCTGGAACCAGAACTGGTGCTCTTTGATCATCTCCGCCTCCAGCACCATCGGCCCGCTGCCTGGAGGCGGTGCGAAGGTCACGTTCAGCGTCACGGTTGCACCCGGCGCGAGGTCAGCGGGGAGTGAATAGGCCTTGCTGTTCAGCCACGCAGCCTGGTTGGGTGCGCCGCCGGCCGACGTCGCGAAGTGAAGGTCGAGATCCACCTCGCCAAAGCCGGTCGAAGGCCATGCCGCATCGCCTTTGTTGGTGACCGTGACCGGGAAGGTCTGGCTCTGCCCGGCAAGCCAGCTGGTCGGCACTCCATTGACCGTATATCCGGCCTGCCAGTGACTCATCGAGAAAGGAGTCAACGTGTAGCTGAAATCGGTGGCCGCCTCCGCGCTGCCGGGGTCGGCTGACGCGTGGTTCGCCCAGACGCGGATGGTGTGGGCTCCCGCTGAATCGTGGTAGCTGTCCCAGCTCCAGCTGTTGGCGCCGAACTTTTGCTGCACGACCCAGTTCAAGTTCGCATCCTGAAGAAAGAATTGGTACTGCGGGTTGGAGCAGCCGCTTGATGTCGCCGTGAACCGAATCGCAACGCCGGCCGACTGCGGCGACGCCGGGCTCGCGCTGAGGCCGGTGCTCGTGCACGGCGGCCCCGGCGTGGCGGTGGTCGATGTCACTGAGTCCTGGCCGTCTTGGTTGAATGCGGTGACCGTGAACGTGTAGCCGGTCCCATTGGTGAGGCCGCTGAACGACGCTACCGTGGCGGAGCCGGAAACGGTCGCGTGCAGGTTGCCCGGCTGCCCATCGACGGTGTAGTGGTCGACCGGCAAAGTGCATGTCCTTGCCGCCTGCCAGTGCACGGTCGCCGTGCCATTTCCGCTGTATGCCTGCGGGGTGAGCACCATGTGCGGCGGGCTGGGCAGGGTGCTCGCGTAGTACACGGCGTGCGCCATGTAGTAATCCCAGCTCCAGGCAGGCCCGGGGTCGGTGTGGTGGTCTGAGCCCCCGAACTGCGTGGGGTCGTTGGGGTCGGGCACCTGGTAGTGACCGATCACATGCGCGCGGTCCATGGGCACCCCCCATCGGGAGCAGATGGACGCGGAAAGCATTGCGCTTGCTATGTATTCCGAGCTCGTGTACAGCGACGGCGACGCATACGCGAAGCCCGCGTGCTCGATCCCGATCGCGCGCGTGTTGTAGTCCCAGTTGCCGGCATGCCACGCGATGTCCTGCTCGCGCACCATCTGCGTGATCGAACCGTCATACCCGACGACGTAGTGCGACGAACCCGCGCGCGTCGGGTCCTTGAAGGCCTTGATCGCGTCGCTCGCGTCGCCTTCGATGTCGTGGATCACGATCATGTCCACCGGGTAGTCCCGCGGCCGATTCGCGACCGTGTAATTGGCCGGGTCAGCTGGATTCCAAACTGCCGGTGGGTAATCTGCGCTCGCCCGGACGGCGGCGTGTACCGCTGATGCCTGCGCGGAGACAACGGTAAGGGCGAGTACCAGGACGCCCGCCGAGACCAGCCGGCGGCTGAGGGCCCTCAGCTGACCGTTACGGAGACCGAGGCCACCTGCGTGAACCAGTAAGAGTGCTCCTTGATCATCTCGGCTTCCAGGAACATCGCGCCCGTGCTGGAAGGCGCTGTCACCATCACGTTGAATGTCACGCTCCCTGCTGGCGGGACGTCGCTCGGCAGCGAGAAGGCTTGGCTGGTCGTCCAATGTGCCTGCTGCGCGGAACCTCCGGTCACGCTCGTGAAGTGGAAGTCGAGGTCGAACTCGTTGTAGCCAGTCGAGATCCAGGTCACGGCGCTGGTGTTGGTGACGGTGACCGAGAAGGTCTTGCTCATTCCGTGCGTCCAGGTCGCCGGCACCGAGCTGAGGGTATAGGTCGCCTGCGTCACTGTCGCCGTGATCGGCGCCCACTGCTGGGGTGCAGGCGTCTTCGAATCAAACCAGAACTGGTGCTCCTTGATCATCAGCGCTTCCAGGGTCAGGGAGCCACCGGCAGTCTCAGGTGCGGTGAACGTCACGCTGAGCGTCACGAACGAGCTGGGAGCCAGGTCACCGGTAATCGGCACGGCCTTGCTGTTGATCCAGTTGGCCACGTTGGCGGAGCCGCCCGACGAGGTCGCGAAATGGAGGTCGAAGTCGACTTCGTTGTAGCCGGTCGAGGGCCAGGTCACATTGCCGCTGTTGGTCACCTTGACCGAGAAAGTCTTGCTCTCGCCCGCCTTCCAGGTAGTGGGCACTGTGCTCATGTCGATGGTCGCCGACCAGATCGGCTGCGGAATGGTCACAGTCACAGATGCCCACTGCTGCGGCGAGGGGGTCTTCGCGTCGAACCAGAACTGGTGCTCTTTGATCATCAGCGCTTCGAGCACCGTCGAGCCGGCGGGCGCGGTAAGCGTGAACGTCACGGTCGCGCTGGTGCTCTGTGCAACGTCGGCGCCGAGAGGGAGCGCCTGGCTGGTGAGCCAGTTGCCCACGTTGGCCGAGCCGCCTGACGAGGTCGCGAAGTGGAGGTCGAGGTCGACCTCGTTGTAGCCGGTCGATGGCCACGTCACGTTGCCGATGTTGGTCACCTTGACCGAGAAGGTCTGACTCACACCCGGCTGCCAGGTGGTCGGCACCGTGCTCATGTCGAAGCTCGCCGACCAGATCGGGGTTGGCGGGGGGTTCACCGTGACTGCAACCGAGGCTACCTGTGTGAACCAGAACTGGTGCTCCTTGATCATCTCCGCCTCAAGGAACATGGAGCCGGTCGTGGACGGCGCGGCAAACGTGACCGTCACGATCACGCTCGCGCTCGGGGCCAGGTCGCCCGAAATCGAGAAGGCCTGGCTGTTGAGCCAGTGCGACTGCTGCGCCGAGCCGCCGGTCACGGTCGTGAAGTGGAGGTCGAGCTCGACCGCCGTGTAGCCGGTCGACGGCCAGGTCGTCGTGCCGGTATTGGTGACCGTCACCGGGAATGTCTGGCTCTGACCCGCGGCCCAGGTCGTGGGCGCAGAGCTCAGGCTGTAGCTCGCCTTCCACTGGCCGATCGAAAAGGCCTGGACGTACCCGTCGCCGGGGACGTAGATATTGCCGCCGCCCTCAGCCGGGGTAACGAAGTGCCCTACGGCCCCGGTTAGATTCGCGCTTCCGATTGTGTTCCCGGTCGTCGGGCTCAAAGCCTCGAGCGTGGAGCCGCCGGTGTTGATGACCCACACCGCCCCGGCAGTGACGATCGGCGGGCCGGCGGTGAAGCCGGTGTGATTCCAGGCGGCGCTGAACGAGTTGCCGCTGCCGGCGAGCGTGAGAGCGTGCATGCCATCCTGGCAGGGGACGTAGATGATCCCGTTGGCGTAAGCATTGGCGCCGAACGAGGAGGATGAGCAGACCTGGGCGCTGAAGATCTCGCCGCCGATGCCACCCATGTTGGTGGCGTCAAGCAGGTAGCCACGCCCATTCTTGCCGCTCTGGAAGACCCTGCCGCTGCCCACCAGGGAAGGCGCGGTGGAGCCGACGTCGGTGTCGCTGCAGTTGAGGCTGGCCCAGTTGCTCGGGGCCCAGGACGTCATCTGCACGAGGGAGGGCGACAGCTTGACCACCTGGTTGCCGTCGTCATACGGAGGCGCGCAGTTCGCCGCGTTGCCGGTCGCCACGAATGCATTGCCGCTGGCATCGAGGGCAACGCCGCCGGGGGCCCATATTCCAGCTTCACGTGAGGTGAGTGTCGTGTGGTACGAAATCACGCCGGTCCCATCGGGAGCGTGGACTCCGATCACGTAGCCGTGATATTTCCCACAATCCCCGTCTCGCCCCCCATAAGGGATGAAGAGGGTGCCGCCCGAGTTGAGGGCCAGGGCGCCCCGTTGGTTCTGGTAGTTGTTTTGCTCAGTTTGCATGGTGTAGCCCGGGTCGATCGGAAACGGATCGACGCTCACCGGCGCGTACACCAGGTTGTGCGTGCTGAGATCAAAAGCCCACATGTGGTAGTAGCCGAGCGACGTCATGCCGACCATGTAGATGACGTTGGCGACGGGGTCGATGACCGGCGTGCTCATGATGCCGACCGCATCACCGGGCACTGAGTTGCAGATGATCGATGCCGCCGGGAAGGGATCGTCGATGTGTTTGCTCCAGGCCACCGTCCCATCCGCCGAATTCAGCGCGTAGAGGTTGTCGTGCATGGTGACCACGTAGACCAGGCCGCCGAAATAGAGGGGCTCGGCCATCACTAGGCCATCGACCGCTCTACTCCAGTTGCTGGAGAAGGACGTGACCGCGGCGGGGCCGGCGTCGTAGCCGGTGTGGGCGTTGTCGAAGTGATACGTGGTCCAGTCAGCCGACACGGACACCGCGCCAAGGACCAGCGCCGTGGCCGCGCCGAGCAGTCCGCCTGCCGCCTTGAGCTTCACCATCCCTACTGACGTGCTCCCTCTTCAAAACCGGCGGGCGAAACCTTCGGGTCGATCTGGGAATGCTGACGTGTCGATGAGAAGCGGAGCCGTACAAGATAGGCAAGAGCTTGCCACCCGTCGCGCAGTCCGATCTTCTTGCCCTGGGCGGCTGTGCGGGGGTCGTAGCGGATCGGGACGTTGACGATCCTGCTGCGCCGGCGCAGCAGCTGGGCCGTGACCTCCGGCTCGAACTCGAAGCGCAGAGCGCGCAGGGGCAGGCTCTGCCACAGCGGTGATGGAAGGAGCTTGTAGCAGGTTTCCATATCCTGAACGCGACCCCAAAACATGAGGTTGGTGGCGAGCGTCAGCCCTTTGTTGCCGAGCGTGTAAACGAGGCTCCGAAAGTTGGTAATGGGAAATGCGCGCGAGCCGAACACGGCATCGGCGCGGCCTGCTAGCAACGGTTCCAGGAGGGACTCATATTCGTCAGGGTCGACCTCCAGGTCCGCATCCTGAACGATTGCATACGGGAGCTGTAGCTCTTTGATCGCGCGTCGCACGGCGGCGCCCTTGCCCTGGTTGCGTGGCTGGCGAAATGGCTTGATCCTGGGCTCGCGAGCAGAAAGCTCGATCAGGATCTGCCACGTGTTATCGCTCGACGCATCGTCGACCACGATCAACTCGCCGACCTCCGGGCGTGCGAGCACGCGCTCGATCGCCGTTTGGAGTGTGGCCGCCTCGTTGTAGGCGGCCATCATCACCGAGAGCACACCGCGCCTGTCAGGGATCAAAGACTAGATAAGCTAACCCGAATGCCCCTCGCCTGGCGACCAGTGGCCTCCACGGGGCAGCGCTAAGTGTCGGTCGGCAAGACTGCATCACTAGCGCAGGCAGCGCTAAGGCAGCTCATCACGGACGGCCCTTGGGTTGGGGTTGTACTGGTGGCGGCCGCGATCGGACAGTGGATCGTGTTCCATGACGGAGCCACCCCGATCGTGAGCTCGGATGGGCTCCTCTATCTGTCGGACGCGCATGCGCTGCCCGCGCTCCAAGGGCTCGTCGACCCGAGAGTGCCGCCGGGCTATCCACTCCTGCTTGCGGGCATATTCATCGTCGCGGGCCGCGACAACCTGGATGCGGTGATGATCGTCCAGGGCGTCCTGTTCCTCGCTGCGATCCTGGAGCTGTATTGGCTACTAGCATCCTTCGGTGTCCATCGAGTGCTGTGCGCAACGGTGGTTTCGCTCCTCGCCGCCGCCCCGTGGCTCGTGCAGTGGGAGCGCTTCATACTCACCGAGACCATCTCGTTCTGGGCGGTCATCACTCTCTTCGTCGCCTACACGCAGCTCCTGCGCCGCCCGACGTGGGGCTCGGCGCTGGTCTGTGGCGCGATCGGCGCTTCGATCCCATTCACGCGCCCGGCGTTGAGCCTCGTGCCGGCGATGCTGGTGTTGGTTCTGCTGTTGCGCTCTGTCATTACGCGCCGGGTTGGCGGAATGAATGCGCCCGCGTTGACGGCCCTTCTGTTTGGTCTTGCGTCCTATGTACCTGTCGGCGCGTACATCGCCGGCAATGCCGCGGTCAACGGGTGTTACTGCTACACGAGCATCTCCAACCTGAACCTTTTCGGGAAGATCTACGAATACGGGATGAAGGACTTCCCCGCGGACACACAGTTCGCAGCCATAGCCGAGAATGTGCGCGCCGCGGACAGCATCAATCGCTTCCTCGAGAGCAACCCGCAGTTCGAGGCGCAGAATTACGCGCCGCTCGGCGCTTTTGCCCGCAGCCAGTTCCTGAAGTACCCGAGCTTCACGATAAAAGCCAGCGTCCGCGAGATCAAGAGGGTCCTCACACTCGACATCGATCACGCCGTGCTCCTGGCACACCCCTACGCGTGCCGAAACGATCCGAACATGCCCTATCCGTTGCTGACGGGCGATGCAATCCAGGCGTCGGACGTGCCTTACTGCCCGAAGACGACGGTCAGCGTGGGCAAGCTGGGTGAGGACGTCAATCGCGCCATCTACTTCGTGGTGTTTCTGACTTACGTGGTGCTTCCTCTCAGCCTTGCCTTGGGTGTCGCGCTTGTGTTCGCGAAGCCGAAACGGGAGCGCGCGTGGCTGCTGATGGCAACGTCCGCCGTGGTTGCCTCGGTGATAGTCAGCTCGTCGCTGGCCGGCTACACGGCTTTTGATCGGCTCAAGGTCCCGGTGGATGGGATTGCGCTGACCGCCGCGGTGCTCATGGTCGGCGAGCTCTGGTTCCTTTTGTCCGAAGTGCGCCGCACAGTTCGCTTGCGCCGCGTTGCCAGGCCACAGAGCGCCTAGAAACCAGCCTCCGCAAGGAAGATGTCGGCGATCCGCGGCCAGTCGTAATGACGCGCAACGGCTTGCGCGGAGCTCCCCAACCGGCGGGCGGTGTCCGGGTCGTGCAGGAGTAGGAGACAGCAGTCCGCAATCTCCTTGGGGTTGGATCCCAGGAGTCCTGTGCGCCCGTGTTCGATCAGCTGCCGATACGTGGGCACGTCGCGGGCGACGACCGCTACGCCCGAGGCCATCGCCTCGAGTGCGGACATCGACATCCCGTGCTCGAGGCTGAGACCGAGGAAGATCCGGCACCTGCTGATCACCGAGGGAACCGAGTTGGTCTCGCCCAAGAACTCGACCCATCCGTCCAGCCCGAGCTCATGCGAGCGTCTCCGAAACGGGGCCGGATCACCTTTGCCGACCATCGCAAGCATGAAGTCCAGATCGCGCCTCTTCAGCTCGGCCGCGCATTCGACTGCGTCTGAGGCCCCTTTGATCGCCTGCATCGTGGCGATGAACCCGATCACCGGCCTTCCATTGGCCCTGGTCTCGAGCTCCACGCCCAACGCGTCGGGAGCGGCAGGCGCCGCAAAGCGTTCGAAATCGACGCCGTTTGGCACGACCGTTGAGGCGATCCCAGCTCGAGCCAGGCGCTCCTTCGTGTCCTGGCCGTTGGCAAGCACCTTCCGGGCGCGGCGCAGGACCTGTCGCTCGAGCCATCGAAACGGGCGCTCGAGGAATCGGTACCTGCCGGACAGTCCTTTGGCCACGTCGGTTCTGACTGAGACCGCGTATGGAACGCCGGCCAGAAGGGCAACCAGGCCCTCGGGCACGGGGTTCATACAGACAAGCTGTGCAGGGCGCGTCCAGGCGAGGTAGGCGGCCGTGACCAACGGATAGAACAAGAAAAGGTCGAGGTAAAAGGGAAGGCCCAGGAAAACGCGGTTCAGCATCAGGAAGGCCCTGTCGAAGTACCGCACCGATGGCAGGGGGATGCTTTCGATGCCGGACTGCGCGGTCGAATAGAAAGGCGGGCGATTGCTGGCGTAGGAAATGACGCGGACGGTGTGACCCCGCGTTCGCAAATGCGGGGCCAGGTGGTGAAGCCAGTTCTCGCGTCCACCCGAGTATTTCGGGAACGGCGAATAAATAAGGAATGTAACCGGAGCCGCCGTCACAGTGGTGGAGGCAGTCGATTCGATCTGCGAAGGCTCAGGGACCAGAGCGGTCAGTTTAACAACCGCAGATATCATGGTCCGGACCATGGAACCTCAGAGGATCGGCCTCGTCGGATGCGGGTATTGGGGCAGCAATCTCTGCCGCGTGCTCGCACAGCACCCCGGCGTCGAGCTGCGGTGGATCTCCGACCCGGAGCCGAAGGCCCTCGAGAAAGCCCGGCGCATGGCCCCGCACGCGAAGCTCTTGAGCACGCTCGAGCCCGGCCTCATCGACTACGAAGTCGATGCCGTGGTCGTGGCGGTTCCGGTGGAAAGCCACTACGAAATTGCGATGGCAGCCCTGAAGGCGGGCAAGCACGTGCTGGTGGAGAAACCGCTGAGCCGAACCGTGGAGGAAGGCGAGTCACTGTGCGACGAGGCGGCCCGTCGCGGCCTGATCCTGATGGTCGGACATACCTTTCTCTATAACGGCACCGTCCGACGCATCAAGGCCATGATCGACGGCGGCGAGCTCGGCGACATCCGCTACGTGTTCATGCGCCGGCTGAATCTGGGCATCGTGCGCCACGACGTGGACGCGCTGTGGAACCTGGCGCCACACGACCTCTCGATACTCAACTACTGGATCGACCGCCCGGTGACCTCGCTGAGCGCCGTCGGCCACTGCTACCTGCAGCCGGGCATCGCGGACGTCGTCTTCGCGCACCTCACATATGAAGGAAATATCGCCGGCCACGTCCAGGTCAGCTGGCTCGATCCCAGCAAGGTCCGGCAGGCAACAGTGGTCGGGAGCCGCCGCATGCTCCTATACGACGACATGTCCAACGAGGCGAGGATCGTCGTCTACGACAAGGGCATCGACGTCGCCGACCTGAGCACCAGCATGGGCGGTTTCGAAACGTTCGCTCAGCACCAGTTCACCGTCCGCGCCGGCGACGCGTGGCTGCCCCGCGTCGACTTCAATGAACCCTTGGTCGAGGAGATCAGCGATTTCGTCGGGTCCATCGCCGAGCAGCGCCAGCCGCTCGCTGACGGCGCTTCCGGCCTGGCCGTCGTCAAGCTCCTGGAGCGCCTGTCGGAGTCGATGAACCGGGGCGTGCTGAATGGAGGATGAGGCCCTCATCAAGCGCTATCCCAACGTCCACCTGGGTGCACGTGTCCAGGTCGACGAGTTCTGCGTGCTGGGCCGTCCTGCCCGCGGCCGGGAACCTGGCGCGGCGCCGGTGGAGATCGGCGATGACGCCATCATCCGGTCACACACCGTGGTCTATGGAGGCGTGCGCATCGGGGCTCGCTTCCAGAGCGGCCACTGGGTCCTCGTGCGCGAGGATACGGTGATCGGCGATGACTGTTCGATCGGCTCGGGCACTGTGATCGAGTTCTCCGTCACCATTCACGACGGCGTGCGCCTGCACTCGCAGTGCTTCATCCCGGAATACACAATCCTCGAGGCGAAATGCTGGTTGGGGCCGCGGGTCGTCATCACAAATGCAAGATTTCCCGCTTCGCCTCGCACCAAAGCGTCTTTGGAGCCGGTGGTGATCCGGCGAGAGGCCAAGGTGGGCGCCAACGCCACTCTTCTTCCCGGCATCGTTCTCGGCGCCGGCTGCCTGGTGGGCGCAGGCGCGGTCGTGACGCGTGATGTTGCGGACGACACGATCGTGATCGGCAACCCCGCTCGCTTTGCGGGGCGGGTCAGCGAGCTGCGCGACCAGCACGGACTGGTCTACAGCGCCCATGAGTGACGTTTCGCGGGCCGCGCGCCTGCCGCTGGTCGACCTTCACCGCCAGCACGCGATGCTGAAGCCGGAGCTCGACGCGGCGATTGCGCGCGTCTTCGAATCCTCCGACTTCATCCTCGGCGCCGAGGCGCGCGCATTCGAGGCCGAGTTCGCGTCCCTGTGTGGCACCAGCCACGCGATCGCGTGCGGAAACGGCACGGATGCTCTCGAGCTCGCGCTCTGGGCTGTGGGTGTCAAGCCGGGCGACGAGGTCATCACGGTGGCACACACGTTCGCGGCGACAGCAGAGGCGATCATCCGGGCCGGGGCGGTCCCGCGCTTTGTCGATGTCTCGGCCGACACGCTGCTGATGGATCTCGACCTCGTCGAGCAGGCGATCACGCCGCGAACGACCGCCATCGTTCCCGTCCATCTATATGGCAGCTGCGTGGACATGGAGGCGTTGATGGCGCTTGCGCGCCGGCGAGGTCTGAAGGTTATCGAGGATGCCGCCCAGGCGCATGGCGCCGTCGTCGACGGCCGGCGCGCCGGCAGCTTCGGCGATGCCGCGACTTTCAGCTTCTATCCAGGCAAGAACCTCGGCGCGGTCGGGGATGCGGGCGCGGTGGTGACCTCGAACCCCGAGGTGGCGGACCTCGTCTCGCGGGCCCGGGACCACGGCCGCACGGCCAAGTACGAGCACGGGTTCGTCGGCCGGAACAGCCGCATGGACGGGATCCAGGCGGCCGTCCTCAGGGTCAAGCTGCATCACCTCGAAGGCTGGAACAAGCGCCGGCGCGAGATTGCGGCCCGCTACCGGTTCTTACTGGAGGACCTGCCGCAGGTGCGGCCGGTGGCGACGCATGCAGGCGAACCCATCTACCACCTGTTCGTGGTCGAGTGCGACGGGCGGGACGCCGTGAGGGAACGATTGGAGGCCACGGGAATCGCGACCGGCATCCACTATCCGATCCCGCTTCACGTCCAGCCTGCCTTCGCCGGCGGAGAGCGACTGTCCCTGCCTATCAGCGAGAGGGCGGCCGGCCGGATCCTTTCGCTGCCAATGTTCCCGGAGATGGCCGATATGGATGCAGACCGCGTGGTCGCCGAGCTGGGCCATGCGGTCCACGCGATGGAAGCGGCCGCGCAACACCGGGCGTAGGCGAAATCAACTCTTAGAGCGTTGGGCTCCTACGGCACCCGCCAGCTCGTTGAGCCACGAGTCCACGATTCGGTCCCACCCGAACTCTCTTTCCACCAGCGCCCGACCGTTCCGTCCGAGCGTTCGAGCCAGCTCGGGCTCGTCGGTGAGGCGCGCGATCGCCGCCGCGAGCTCGGCCGGTGTTTCCGGTGGGACGACGAAGCCGCACTCGCTCACTTCGAGAAGCCACGCGGTTTCGCCCTCGCCACTGAAGATGACGGGGGTCTCACAGGCCATCGATGGAAAGATCTTCGAGGGACGCGTCGACTTGAAGAGCTCTGAGCGGCGCATGGGCGCGATCGACGCCCGTGAGGCCGAGAAGAGAGCGGGCATCGCCTCCAGAGGCTGCATGTCGAAGAAGCGGACGTTGTCCAGCCCCCGCTTGTTGGCGGTCTCGACGATGCCGGCTTTGGACGGCCCATCGCCGACGAGCACAAAAACAATGTCGCGTCGCTCGCGTAGAAGTTCGGCCGCATCCAGCACCGTGTCGAGGTCCTGCGCGTAGCCGAACACGCCGGCGAACAGGAACACCACCTGATCGCGCCCAATTCCGCTCACGCTGGCGCCGTTGATCCGATGGAACAGAGAGGTATCCACCCCGTTGTAGAAAAGCATCACATTGCCCTCGCCCACGATCTGTTCGATGTGGGAACGGAGGCCTTCGGTTTGCGCTGAAACCCGATACGCCTTGCGGTACAGGAACGCAGCCATCCGCTCCGCGAGCCACAGCATCCAGCCGCTGCGGATGATGCCAAGCGCGCGGGCGGACTCCGGCCAGAGGTCCGAGATGTTGAGGATGAGCGGCACTCTTCGCAGCCGCGAGCAGATGTAGCCGGTGACTCCGAGGAAGATCGGCGGGGACTCGACAAACAGGTAGTCCGGGCGAGGCCCCCGCAGGCACGCGTACAGAGACGTGATCGAGAAAGACCAGTAGTTGAGCAGCCGCTTCAGCGCGTTGCGGCCGGTCGCGGCATAGATCCACGTACGGGTGATCTGGATGCCGTCAAGCTCCTCCTTAACTATGCGGCGCCCGCGGTAGGCGGGAAACACCTCGCCGAGCGGATAGTTCGGCATCGCCGTCACCACGCGCACCTCGTGGCCCCGTCGGCGAAGCTCACGCGCGAACGCGAAGAGCCGCACCTGCGCGGCGCCGGACTCGGGAGGAAAGTACTGCGTGAGGATCAGGAACCGGCGCGAGCCCGTCGCCACTGTCGGGGCCGCGCCTGGAACCGCGCGATGCATGGTAGTAGTGTGACAACCAACCGGGTGACGACGCCCAAGCTCAAACGCACCTTCGACATCGTGCTTGCGATCCCTGCTTTGTTGATTGCAGCGCCGATAGTCGCGGTGGCGGCGATCGTGATCAAGCTCGGGTCGCCCGGCCCGATTCTGTATCGAGGATGGCGAGCCGGCCTCGGCGGCCGTCCGTTCCGGATCTACAAGCTGCGAACCATGGAAGCCGGCGCCGATACCACAGGGCCGGAGATCACGCGCGCCAACGATGAGCGCGTCACGCGTATCGGTCGCGTGCTGAGGCGGACGAAGGTCGATGAGCTTCCGCAGCTTCTCAACGTGCTGAAGGGCGACATGAGCCTTGTCGGTCCTCGCCCCGAGCACCCCAACTATGTGCGCCTCTACACACCGGAGCAGCGCCGCGTGCTCGAGGTCAAACCGGGTATGACCAGCCTCGCCTCGATCCTGTACGCGGACGAGCAGGACATGCTCGTCGGTGACAGCGCAGAGAAGACCTACGTCGACAAGGTGATGCCAGGAAAGCTCGAGATCGATCGCCGGTACGTCGAGCAGCAGTCGCTGGCGGAGGACTTTCTCGTCCTGCTCCGGACCGTGGGGCTCGTGGCGAAGAGATCCATTCCGATGGACGAGCACGAGCCACCACCCGCGCCACGTTCCGGCGTCGCACGAGCCGCAACGCTTCTGCTGGCGTTCACTGTGGCGTGCCTGCCCCTTTACGTCGTTCGGTTTCGCTACGGGCCGATTTCCACCACCCTGCTGGAGCTGCTGGTCCTGGCGACGATCGCCACGTACCTGGTCGCTCGCTGGCGCGAGCACAGCCTCAGGCTCAACCGCACGCCATACGACGCACCCATCCTTTTGTTGCTGCTGGCGGGAGCGATCGCCGTGTTCGTGCCGCCGGATCGCTGGCACGCGCTCGGGCTGTATCGAGCCTACTTCGTCGAGCCGATCGCCATCTTCTACGTTGCCGTCGACCTCTTGCGACGTCCGCACGAGACGCGGACGGTGCTGCTCGGTCTGGGCATCGGCAGCTCCATCTTCGCGGTCATGAACATCGTCGCCTTCGTCGTGGCCTACGCGGAAGGCACCATCGTGTTGGGGTCGCCGCCGACCGCCCTCTACACGAGCTCCCCCGAAGTGGCGATGTTCCTGGAGCCTCCGCTCGCGCTCGCCGCCGGCTTCGTCCTCTTCGCCGACAACCGCAAGGATCGCGTGCTGGCCCTGGCCTGGATGGGCTGCCTCGTCCCCGAGTTGGTGCTGACGCTCTCTCGCGGCGCTTACTTCGCGATTGCGGTGCTCGTGTTGGTTGCGATCATCAGCAACCGCAGGCGCCTTTGGCTCGCGGCCGGTGTGGCGGCAGCGGCGACGGTCGCGGTGCTCCTCATCCTGCAGATCCCTCTGGTGGCGCGACGGTTTGCGGGACAGTTCAATCTCTTCGACAGCAAGACCACGATTCGCGGCCGGCTGAGCATCTTCACAGACACTCTGGCAATGCTGCGAGACCACCCGATCCTCGGCATGGGTCTTGGCGGCTACCACTACCTGTTTCGCGGCAAGATCCCCGAGATCTACCCGCACGATGTATGGCTGACCTTCTGGGTGGAGGTGGGACTCCTCGGATTGATCGCGTTTGCAGCGATCTATTTCGGGCTTCTGTATCGCGGATGGCGCGCGTTGCCTCGTGTGAACGGTTTCTACCGGCCGCTGCTGTGGGGCGTGCTCGGCGGTTTCGTCCTATGGGGTGTGCACGGCCTTGTCGACTCGCCGTACTGGAAGAACGACATGAGCCTGGAGTTCTGGATCATTGCCGCTTTCGAGGTGGTTGCGATCAGAAACACCGCCTCCGCGCGGCGGCATTCGGTGTCGAAGCGAGTCGCATTCGAACGCCGCGTCCCCGATCGAAATTGACGAATTAGAGCCAAATTCGTTCGATTTCGTTTCGCCTTGATTTTGATAGGCCCTTCACCTACAGTGTGTTGCCTTCTCCGCCTATGTCCTGGCAAAGATTCCGCACCAGTCTCCTAATCGTGTCCGTGCTGACGTCTCTCGGCGCAGCCGGAATGCATGCCGGCGCAGCTGCCACTACGCAGCTACCTGCCTCGCATGACGAGACGCGGCCGCATGTCATGCAAGCTGAAGCCGATCGCGTTTCCACCGCCTCTGTCGGTGTGCTGCAGCCGTATTCGGCGGGGCCCCGCGTCGCGGGCATGGGTGGCGGGTCGCCAAGGCTGAGCAAAGAGGTTTTCGGTTTCGCTTTGGGCAGCAGCTTGAGCGACGGCACCCTCGGCTATCCGAGCTGGAACTTCGACCTGCTGACCACCGTCGCGTACTTCGGACTGCACGTCAACTGGGATGGGACGTTCGCGAACGATTCCGGGTGGGCAGTTTGGAACTCGAGCCAGCTGAGCGGGCTCGTGAGCACCGCACATGCACACGGCACCAAGGTGGTCCTCACCATCATCCAGGGCGATGCTCGACCCACGTTTCCCAACACCATGTGCAACACGTTGAGCAACTGGCCAACCGCGGTGAGCAGGACGGTGGCCGAGGTGAAGGCCAAGGGCGTGGACGGGGTCAACATCGACTTCGAGGGCGTCAACCAGTCCTGTACTCAGGCCGATCCTTCGTGGGCCCGCCACGCGCTGACCACCCTCGTTCAGCAGATGCGCGCTGCGCTCGGTACCGGTTACTACCTTTCGATCGACACGTACTCAGGCGCCGCGGGCGACCCATACGACTTCTTCGACATCGCCGGTTTGAATCCGTACGTCGACTCGTTCTTTGTCATGACCTATGACATGGAGTATTCGAACTTCCATCACCCTCCCCTTTACTGCGGTTGGTTCTGTATGGGGCCGACCTCGCCGCTCACGACCTACTACTACAACGACACGGACGTGATGGCTCAGTACTCGGCGACTGTTCCCGCGTCCAAGGTCATCATGGGCATTCCCTATTACGGCCGGAAGGCATGCGCATCCCCGCCCGACTCGAATCAGCACCCTAGCGGCGACGTCCTCGCCGACATGTACGTAAACGCTTCCGGCGAAGCGACAGACCCCTCTGTGCGAGCGGGCTCGTATGCCGCGCACCGCGACGCCTTTGACCTCGCGGGCCAAGAACGTTGGGACACCTGGTACAGCACGAGTGCGGCCTGCAGCCGAGAGCTCTATTGGGACGACGCGCAGTCGCTGGGGCTCAAATACGACCTCATCAACAGGGACGGCCTGCGCGGAGCCGGGATCTGGAACCTCAACTACGGCGGCGGCTCACCGGAGCTTTGGGCCACGCTCGCATCGCATTTCGGTGGCTGGGCAGCCAGTTATGACATGAGCAAGGCGCCCTCGGGCTGGGGAGTCAAGCAGACACAGACCTTCCCGGTCACCGTAACCAACACCGGGACCATGGTCTGGCCATCGACGGGATACAACGAGGTCGACCTCGACCTCCATTTCGCAAGCTCGGCCGGAGGCTTCCTGAACCAGTCCGCATGGGCGACGAGCCAGGCGTTCAGCCTCCCCTTCGGGGATGTGGGCCCGGGTCGCAGCATCACCATGAACGTCACCGTGACCGCTCCCTCATCCGCGGGCGCGTTCGTGCTCGAAGCGGAGATGATCAAGGAGCACGAATTCTGGTTCACGCAGTACCAACCGATGAACGTGAACGTTTCGACGTGGGTCGCGAGCTACGACATGAGTCAGGCACCGACCACCTGGGCTGCCGGGCAGAGCCAGAACGTCAAGGTCACTGTTACCAACACCGGCGGCAGCACCTGGCCTTCAACGGGGTTCAACGCGGTGGACCTCGATCTTCACTTCGCGACCGCGGCGGGCGGCGCGCCCAATCAGCGGGCATGGCTCAACAGCACGGCCTTCTCTCTGCCGGCTGATGTCGGCCCGGGCGCCAGCGTGACCATGAATATGAAATTTGCGGCTCCCGCCAACAGCGGCTCGATGGTGCTGGAGGCGGAGATGATCAAGGAACACCAGTTCTGGTTCGCTCAGTGGGCGCCGGTGAACGTATCCGTGGCTCCTGCCACCTGGGCTGCGACCTACGACATGAGCCAGGCGCCCCGGACGTGGACGCTGGGCCAGAGCCAGAGCTTTCGGGTCACGGTGACCAACACCGGCAACCAGACGTGGCCTTCGACCGGGTTTTACGAGGTCGACGTCGATCTCCATTTCGCAACGGCGGCGGGCGGCGCGGCGCAACAGGCGAGCTGGTTGACGAGCCAGGCGCTGAACCTGCCCTCAGATGTGGCGCCCGGCCAGTCAGCCACGGTGAACTTCACTCTCAGCCCACCCCAAACCGGTGTGTACGTGCTGGAGGCGGAGATGATAAAGGAGCACCAGTTCTGGTTCCAGCAATCCGCGCCGGTGACCGTAGCGGCCGCCCCGGCCGGCTGGTCCGCAAGCTACGACATGAGCAAAGCCCCGACCAGCTGGGTGGCCGGAAAGGCGCAGACGTTCCCGGTCACAGTCACGAACAACGGCACGCAGTCGTGGCCGTCGACCGGATATTCGGAGGTCGACCTCGACCTTCACTTCGCGACGTCATGGGGCGGAGCCACGAACCAGGCGAGCTGGGTCACCAGCGTGGCGTTCAGCCTTCCGAAGGACGTCCCACCCGGACAGAGCGTGACGGTCCAGGTGACTGTGACACCACCTCGTGCGGGCTCGTTCATGCTCGAGGCGACGATGATCAGCGAGCACCATTTCTGGTTCCTGCAGTCGTCGGCTGTCAACGTCCAGGTGTCGGCTTAGCCCCGGACTTCCTCGGTTGCGGGGTCGTTGAGATAGGCTGTTTGTCCGGCTGATGTCCCCTAACCCCCCGCTGTCGCCGCCGGCTCCGCTCCCTGGCGGCGCAGACGCGGAGCGCCTGCCGTCGCGAATGGCACGCCTGGTCAGCGCCGTCAAGCGATCTGGTCCAACCCTGCTTGGGGAGGCGTTCATCTTCTGGTTCATCCTGCTGGCCTTCGGGTATTTCGGCTACGGCGGCCGCCCGGGCGGGGTCAACGGCCCGAGCTGGTATCTACCCCTCACGTTCCTCATGGCCGTCGCGGCGATGGGCGCCGGTGAGGCGAGGTTCCGGCTAAACAGGCGCGTGTGGACCGTGGCCGGCATCAACGATGCGTTCGCGGTCGGGCTGGCGGTCACCGAAGCCACGCTCCTGGTCACATTCGCGAACTTCCTCATGCCGGACGGCTTCCGTCCGTACCGGTTGCTGACACCGCTCCTCGCCGCGCCTGCGGTGGTCATCGCCGTCGGTGCCTTCCGGCTGCTGCCGCGACTGCTGTCATCGACGCCGAGAGCCGGCCACCGTCTGCTCGTGGTGGTGCCCGACGCAAGCGCGTACTCGACCGTGAAGGTCCTCCTCCAGCATCCAAACCCGGATTGGATCCCGGTCGGCATCGTCAGCCTGATCACGGGTGATATGGGATTGACGGTGATGGGCGTGCCTGTCGTCGGCTCGGCGAGCACGCTGTCTCACTGGATCCAGACCACCGCAGCCGAGGGTGTGGCCTTCGTCCTCCGTGGCCAGAGCACGCAGCAGCAGCGCGATCTGTTCGCGATCTGTCTAAAGGCGGGTTTGCCGATCTTCATCGTTCCGGAGGCCATCAGGTGGTTTCCAACGCGGTCGGCCCAGCTGCGCCAGCTGTCGGCGGACGACCTGGTCGGCAGGGCTCAGCGCGATATCGACATCACGACCTCGGCCGACCTGGTGCGAGGCAAGACGGTGTTGGTGACCGGCGCGGCTGGCTCGATCGGTTCGGAGCTGTGCCGCGTGCTGGCAGGCCTCAAGCCACGCCGCCTGGTGATCCTCGACAACAACGAGAGCGGCATCTACGACGTCGCCGAAGAGCTGCGTGCGAGCTCGACCGTGGTCGTGCGCGAGGCCCTTGTCTCGATCAGCGACGTCGGCCAGCTTCGGTCTGTTTTCGCCGAGGAGCGGCCTGAGGTCGTCTTCCACTGTGCCGCCTACAAGCATGTGCCGATGCTAGAGGCGCATCCGGTGCAGGCGGTGCAGACCAACGTGATCGGGACCTGGAACACGCTTCGCTGCGCGGAGGCGGCTGGAGTCGAGCGCTTCGTGCTGATCTCGACCGACAAGGCCGTCGCGCGCCACTCGGTCATGGGCTGCACCAAGCGCCTCTGCGAGCAGATCGTGCTCGGGCACCGCGGCTCGATGCAGTGCTGGGCCGTGCGCTTCGGGAACGTGGTCGGCAGCCGAGGGAGCGTCGTCCCGCTCTTCGAGCGTCAGATCGAGCAGGGCGGCCCGGTGACGATCACCCACCCCGAGGTGTCCCGCTACATGATGACCATCAGGGAGGCGGTCCTCCTGGTGGTCAAGACGCTGCCCATGGGAGAGTCGGGCCACCTGTACATGCTCGACATGGGCTCGCCGATCAAGATCCTGGACCTGGCCAATGCGCTGATCCGATCGCGTGGACTTCGCCCCGGCACAGACATCGAGATCGTGTTTACCGGCCTGCGCCCGGGCGACATCATGAACGAAGAGCTGCTGGCCGCAGACGAGGGCGTGCGGCCGACCTCCGACCCTTCGATCATGGACGTGGTCGCACCCTACGTCCCCAGCGAGAGCGATCTTGCGTGGACCATCCAGCGCGTCCAGGCCCTCGCCGCGGAGGGTCACGAGGTTGAGCTGGTCCGGGCCCTCAAGGAAGCCGTTCGCAGTGTGCCCCAGGCACGAGAGGAGCCGACGATCAGGAAGCGGCCGGCTGACGAGCCGTTGAAGGAGCAGTAACTCCCGACCCCGCGTCGTCTCGCAGCCCCGCATGAGCCGCGAACCCAAGCCCGAGGAACAGCCACAGGTAGGGCTCGTCAAACAGACGGTTGCTGAACTGGCTCTCGAGCACGATCACGAGCACGGCCAGCGCGGGCGCCAATGCGAGGGTCCTCTGCAGCGCAGACCAGTGGGCCGCCTGGAACGTCGACCTCGCTAAAGACCACGCGACAACCAGGACGAGCCCCAATCCCACCAGCCCCGTCTCGGCCAGGATGGACACGATCGACGTGTGGGATGCCGTGGTGTGAAAGCCCTGGGGGACGAGGCCCGCATACGGGCCCATGAGCGACGAAGAGAAAGCGCCGAAGCCGATGCCGACCAGCGGGTGCTCGACGAACATGATCAGACCGGCACCAATAAGGTAGTGACGGACTGAGTCGAGAGGCAGCACGTCGAGGAACGTCAGCCATGGCGCCTGGTCGAGATGCGGTGGGTTGGTGAACGGGCTCTCGAGGTTTTCGGCCAGGTATGCGGCGCGGCTTAGCACCGAGCTGTCGATCAGTGCGACCGCAACGAACACCGCGACCACGAGCGCAAACATCGCGAGTGCCCGCTTCTTTCGGCGGGCGACGGCAATCGCCGCCAGGGCGACGACGAGGGTGAACACCCAACCCGCGCGTGAGTAGGTGTACGGGAGGATGAGGGTGGCCGCCACGGCCGCCGCCACCCACAGGGCCACTGGACGGACGCGCCCGTCGAGGTCGGCTCCCAGGAACATCGCGGTCACGATGGCAATGGCCAGAAAGCGCGCGAAGATGTTGGGGTCGCCGAACGTTGCGTTGACGCGGAGGATCCCGCGATCCGGCGCGTTCCAGATGTACGCGCCCGTCAGGTGAAGGATGAGCCCGACGACAGCAAGTGCGATGGCTGACAGGGCCAGAGCCGACCAGATGCGAAGATGGTCGGCTGACGTCAGGGTCCAGTTGAAAACGACAAGCATCATCAGCAGGTATGCGACCATCGCCAAGACGGTCTTGGTCCCCTGCCCCGAACCGGTCACCGCGGCACTGATCGCGGCGTAGACGACGAACGCGGCAAGCGCGGCCATCCCGATGGTCGCAGGCCATCGAATCTCTCGTCGCTCGATCACGATCTGGGCCACGACTGTGACCAGGCAGAGCACGAGGACGATGCGGCTGAGCTCGATGACTTGATTTGGGAAATAGCGCTTGGTGAACTCGAGCGGAAGCGTGATCACCCACAGCACGAGCAGGATGCCCGGCAGCCTCGACGAGATCGCAGTCATGCTCGTGGGCAGGGTACGAGCCGAATGCATGTTGCTAATGTTTTCACCCCCGCCCAGGGACCATGAAGCGCACGCCCAAGATCTGCCTGATCAGCAACCCCGACAGCATCCACGTGCAGCGCTGGGAACGCCACTTCTCGACGCGGGGATTCGACGTGAGCCTTCTGAGCTTCTACCAACCTCAAACCGAGCCGAGCTCGGAGGCAAGCCTGCACTATCTGCGCCCGCGATCTACGGCGCCAAGCTCCGGGCGCGCCCGGGCCGCGACAGCAGCCCAGCGCTTCCCGGGCCTCCTGCGGCTCTTCACCGCCGCACGGTATCGAGCCGCGGGTTTCTATCGCGAGCTCGATCGCATCAACCCGGACCTGGTGCACGCGCACTACGTTTCGGACTACGGGTTCCTCGCGGCGTTGTCGAGGCGACGCCCACTGATCGTGTCCGCGTGGGGTTCGGACGTGCTCGTCGACCCCGGCCTCTCCCCCATCACGCGGCAGCTGGTGCGCTGGGTCCTCGGGCGCGCGGACCTCGTCACCTATGACGCGAACCAGGTGCGCGACGTGGCCCAGAAGCTCGGGGCGCCATCCGACCACCTGCTGCGCGTGGTCCTCGGCGTCGACGGTGACCTGCTCGACGCGCTGCGGACGCGCACGATCCCGCCAGCCACGCGACAACCCGTGATCCTGAGCCTGCGCTCCCTCGACCGAACCCTGTACAACGTGGACGTGATCATCGAGGCCATGCCTGAGGTGCTGGTGAGAGTGCCGAACGCTCGGCTGCTGATCGGCAACGAAGGGTCGTTGAAGCCGCTGCTCGAGGAGCAGGCGCGGCGCCTCGGCGTGTCGGACGCGGTCGAGTTCGTGGGCATGGCGCGCGGACCCGCCGCCCTTGCGGAGCTCCTCGGCCGGGCGGCGGCATATGTGTCGGTGCCGTCATCGGACGGGACCTCGGTGACCCTGCTCGAAGCGATGGCCGCGGGCGCTTATCCGATCGTCTCGGACCTTCCCGCCAACCGGGAGTGGGTGAACGCCGAAGGCGGGGCGGTGGTAACCACCAGGCAGGTGGCTCCCCTGGTGGGCGCGATCGTCGGCGCGCTGAGGGATCCGGTGCGCCGCGCGTCCGCGGCAACCCGCAACCTCGAGCTGGTCAAGCAGCATGGGCTGTGGGACCTCAACATGGCCCGCATGGAGGATGCCTATCGCGGCCTTGCCGACGCGGGCATCAAGTCCGAAGGCGCCACTCGATGAGCGCGCCGGTTCGGGTTCGTGCAGGCGTGACCGTCCATGCCACGGCCGATGTCTCCGACGATGCCGAGATCGGTTCCGGGACATCGATCTGGCACCAGGCGCAGGTCCGCGAAGGCGCGAGCATAGGCAGCGAATGCATCCTTGGCAAGGGCTCTTACGTCGACCACCACGTTCGAATCGGAGACCGCTGCAAGCTCCAGAACGGCGTGTTCGTTTTCCATGGATTCACGCTTGAAGACGGCGTCTTCCTCGGCCCCGGCGTGATGCTGCTGAACGACAAGCATCCGCGCGCGATCAACCGGGACGGCTCGATCAAGTCCGCGGACGACTGGACTGTAAGCGAGGCCGTCGTCAGACGCGGGGCGTCGATCGGCGGCGGTGCGGTCGTCCTTCCCGGGGTCGATGTCGGGACGTTTGCCCTTGTCGGGGCTGGAGCCGTGGTCACGAAGAATGTGCCGGACCACGGCATCGTCTACGGGAATCCGGCCCGATTGAAGGGCTTCGCCTGCGCATGCGGGCACGAGCTGCGCTTCGTCGAGCGGACAGCCGGCGAGGTGCTGATGCGCTGCGCGGCCTGCGCGACGGAATACCGGCTGCCGGGCAATGTCTACGCCCAGCTGGAGGATGATCGCTGACAGACGAATCCGAGCGGATCGCCGGCGCCTACCGCGGCTACGAGAAGGATCGACAACGCTGGTCCCTCACCAACCGCGGCAACCGGATGGCGCTCGAGGAGCGCCAGCGCGCGGTGCGAGCGGGCCTCGCATCCATCGGCATGCTCCCGCTCGGCAGCAGGCGCGTGCTTGACGTCGGCTGCGGCAGTGGCGGGGAGCTCGCCAGGTTGATCGAGCTGGGTGCCGAGCCATCAGCGCTGGCGGGAATCGAATTGCTCCCCGAGCGAGTCGCAGCGGCTCGCGAACGCTTTCCCGAACTGGACATCCGCGCCGGCAACGCGGAACACATCGACTGGGGCAGCGCGTCGTTCGACCTGGTGCTTGCATTCACGGTGTTCAGCTCGATCCTCGACAATGTCATGGCCCGCAACGTCGCCGCGGAGATCTCCAGGGTGCTCAAGCCAGGAGGCGTCCTTCTCTGGTACGACTTTCGGTATGACAACCCGCGCAACCCAAACGTGCGCCGGATGAGCGAGCGCGATGTGCGAGCGCTGTTCCCGGCGTTTAGTGGCGATCTCAAAGCGATCACGCTGCTGCCACCGTTGAGCCGGCGCCTGGGTATCGCGGCCCCCGCGCTATATCCCACGCTTGCTGCGCTACCGCCGCTGCGCTCGCACCTTCTCGGAATGCTGGTCAGGAAACGAGGATGAGGAAGGAGTTCCTTCAGTTCTCGCCCCCGCTGATCGGACAGGAAGAGATAGACGAGGTGGTCGCGAGCCTGCGCTCTGGATGGATAACGACCGGTCCTCGTGTGGAGCGCTTCCAGGAGGATTTCAAGCAGTTCATCGGCGCTCCCGCGGCGCTGGCGCTCAACTCGTGCACATCCGCCCTTCACGTCGCGCTTGCCGCCCTTGGGATCGGACCCGGCGACAAGGTGATCAGCACGCCGATGACCTTCGCTTCGAGCATCCATGTCATCGAACACCAGAGGGCCACACCAGTCCTCGTCGACGTCGAAGAGGACACCCTCAACATCGACCCGGAAAAGGTGGAGGCCGCGGTCAAGGCCAACCCCGAGGTCAAAGCGATCCTCCCCGTCCACCTCTACGGCCACCCATGCGAGATCGACCCCATACTCGACATCGCGAAGCGCCACGGACTGGCCGTGATCGAAGATGCCGCCCACTCTCTGCCGGCCCGCTACCGGGGCCGGCTCATCGGCACACCCTCACCAAAAGACGCGGTGACGAACGTCGTTGCGTTCTCCTTCTACGCGACCAAGAACCTGACCACGGGCGAGGGAGGGATGCTCACGGGGCCTGCGGACCTGATCGACCAGGCGCGCATCTGGAGCCTGCACGGCATGAGCCGGGACGCGTACAAGCGCTACACCGCCGACGGCTCGTGGAGCTACGAGGTGGTGCTGCCCGGTTTCAAGTACAACATGCCGGACCTGCAAGCCGCCCTCGGCCTGCAACAGCTGCGCAGGCTACCTGAGATGCAGCGAACCCGGCTGCGTCACGTCGCGCATTACAACCGCGCTTTAGCGAGCCTCGAGGAGGTGCAGACACCGACCGAACGGGAGCACGTCGAGAGCGCCTGGCACATCTATCTGCTGCGCCTGAACCTGGAGATGTTGAAGATCGATCGCGCGCAGTTCATCGAGGAGCTTCGCGCGCTGAACATCGGCTCGAGCGTTCACTTCATCCCGGTGCACCTGCATCCGTTCTACCGCGACAAGTACCGGTATCGGCCGGATGACTACCCGGTCGCGTACCGCGAGTTCATGCGCTGCATCTCGCTGCCGCTGAGTCCGAGCCTCACGGACGAAGACGTTGACGACGTGGTCGAAGCGGTGACCTCCATCGTCGACCACCATCGAAGATAGCCTGACAGCCGAGCAGCCGCAGCATCGCACGCGGTGGGTCGCTGCGCGCCGGCCTGCGGTGTTCGTGGTCCTGAACCTCATCGCGGCCGCGAGCTACTTGATTGTGGGCTGGCAGTCTGGCTACCTCGCACACCCGGACGCCAACGTTTTCAGCTCCCACGATTCGCACGAGTACCGCCAGGTCGCGGACTGGATATACGGGGCGCGTGCCACCGCGGAGGCCTCCGCCTGGCGGCCATTCCTGTATCCGCTCCTCATGGGACTGGCCGAACGCGCGGGCGGGGCCGCCGGCGTCTGGCTGCTCAACCTGGCGCTCTGGTTCGCGGCGCTGAACATCGCCGCGGCCGCCGCCTACAGGCTCGTCAAGAGCGCATGGGCGGAGATCGTGGTCTTCCTCGCCATGGCCACCAATGTGTCGCTGATCCTCCTCACGTTCCACGCGTTGACCGAGATCACCAGTGTGGCCTTGATCGCGATCTGGATCTACGGCCTCGCCCACCTCACCCGCCGGCCCAATGCATCGCAGGTCGTATGGGCGTTGTTGCCGTTGTCCCTCTTGGTCGTCGTCAAACCTCAGTTCGAGCTTCTTCTCGGTGTGATGTTTGTCGTGCTGCTGATTGCGGTGTGGCGGACCCAAATGCGAGGAGCTGCAGGCGCGGCGCTCGCCGGGTGCTTGATACCGGTGGCGATTCAGGTCGGGGCGATGGCCACCTTCAACCACTTTATCGGCATTTCCACGATCGGCGATACGACCCTCCGCGGCTATTACCTGGCCCGCCTGTTCATGACGATCGCGAACACCACCGATTTCAACGCTGCCCGGCAGCACGTGGTCGACCTGAGCAATGTGGACGCTGCCCGGCTGGTGCTCGCGCATATCGGAGACGCAATCGCAGTGTTCGTCACCACCTTGGTTGACAACCTGCTGGCCGGCTCCAACTTCATCCTGCCGGCCGCGACCTCGCATCTGAACGGCGCCATCGTGTGGTCGAACAGGACCTACGTAATCCTCCTGATCTGTTTGATCCCTCTTGCCGGCGCCGCTCTGTGGCGGGCAAGGGATGGCCGGCTCGCCCTGCTCTGCCTGGCCATCCTGAACGTCTTCGTGACCGGCGGCTTGAGCTTCTACCAGGGCGACCGGCTGACCGTGATCGCCCTTCCCCTCGGCGCGACGGCCCTGGTGCTCTCACTCCGAGAAGCCGTGACCCCTAAGAGAACTCCCGGTAACGCTGCTCTTCGCCCGCGCCGGCCATTATCGACTCGGTGAGCTGATTGATCCGTTCCTCGTGGTACGGATCCGGCTGGCCGAAAAGGCTCCGGTAGCTGGCAAGACGAATACGCATGAGGACGAACAACGCCTTGACGCCGTCGCGCCAGGTGAGCTTCTTGCCCTGGGCGCGGGTGCGGGCGGCATAGTCGATCGGCACCTCGTAGATCCGGTAGCCGAGACGAAGGATGCGCCCGGTGATCTCGGGCTCGATGTCGAAACGGGTGCCACGCAATCCAAGGCGCCGCATGAGCGAGGTCCGCATCACCTTGAAACCCGTTTCCATGTCCTGGATGTAGCAGTTGAACAGGATGTTGGTGGCCGTGGTCACGACGCGATTGCCGACCACGAACCAGTACGAGTAGGCGCTCTGCCCGGCGAATCCGCGGATGCCGTAAACAACGTCTGCCCGACCTCGAATGATGGGCGAGATCAGCTTGCTGTAATCCGCGGGATCGTATTCCATGTCGGCGTCCTGGATCAACACGAGCGGCGCCGTGATCGCATCGAGACCGGTCCGGATCGCCGCTCCCTTGCCCTGGTTGACCTCGTGGTGCTTGACGAGCACGCGCAGGTCGTCGGTGCACTTACGCGCTGCCGCGAGCGTACCGTCGGTCGAGCAGTCGTCGACCACCACCACCTGCTTGACAGACGATTCCTGCAGGACGCGGCGCACCACACGCTCAAGCGACCGCTCCTCGTTGAAGGCCGGGACTATCACGCCGAGAACGCGCTCAGTTTCCGGCCGTGAAGTCGAGTTGCCGGGAGCCATGCGGGCTAGTCTAGGATACCCATGTGCACGGCGGGTGCAGTGTGGGTGTGGTGGTGCCCGCCTACAACGAAGAGCGCCAAATCGGCAAGGTGCTGGAGACGATGCCTGACTTCGTCGACCACATAATCGTGGTCGACGACCACAGCGCGGACGCCACGCTGGAGCGCTGCAAGGAATGGCAGAAGCGGTTGGGCACCCGGCTTACCGTGATCGAACAGATGCAAAGGGGTGGCGTCGGCGCGGCAATCTCGAGCGGCTACCGGCGCTCGATCGAGCTTGGCCTCGACGTCGTCGCCGTCATGGCCGGCGATGGCCAGATGGACCCAGCCGACCTCACGCTGATCATCGAGCCCGTGACGAGCGGGAAAGCCGACTACAGCAAAGGCAACCGCCTTTTCACCGGTGAGGCCTGGCGCAAGACGCCTGCGGTCCGCTACCTCGGCAACGCGTTCCTGTCGATGCTGACCAAGATCGCTTCCGGCTACTGGCACGTGGCCGATTCGCAGTCGGGATACACGGCCATATCGCGCACAGCGCTGCAGTCGCTCGATCTGAATCGCGTCTACCCCAGCTACGGATACCCCAACGACCTTCTCGTCCGGCTGAACATCAACAACTTTCGGGTTGCAGACGTCCCGGTCCATCCGCGGTATGGAATTGGGGAGCGATCATCGATGAACGTCTTCAAGGTCATACCCACGGTCAGCTGGCTGCTGGGCCGCGGCTTCATGTATCGCCTGTTCATCAAGTACGTCATCAAGGACTTTCACCCGTTGGTGTTCTTCTATTTCTTCGGCATCACCTTTCTGATCGCGGGCATCGTTCTCGGATTGCTCGAGTCTGTGCTGAAGGTCTTTACCGGTGGGATTGCGATCGCCACCATCGTGCTGGTCGCGCTTCTTCTGGTCACCGGCTTGCAGTTCCTCCTCTTCGCCATGTGGTTCGACATGGAATACAACAAGACGCTCAAGTGACAGGAGCGCCGTCTTAATCCTGATCATCGGCTCATGACGCTGGCCTGGATATCGGTCTGGGCCGCGGCCCTGCTGCTGTGGCCGGGCTGGGTGGTGTGGCGTCTGGTCGGACCCCGAGGTTTGCACCCGGTGCTTCAGATCGCGCCCGCGTTCGCGCTTTCGATGGCGATCATCGCAGCGCTAGGCTGGTTGAGCTTCGTGCTCGGCATCGGCTACAACTCCTTCTACCACCTGGCCTCCATCAGGTCCATCGCCGCCCACGGCTCCGCGCTGGCCCAGGAAGTCTTCTTTTCCACGCCCGTTTCCGCTCCCGATCCCACGAGCGGCTCGTGGCAGCTGGCTCTTGCGCTCGTGTCCGGTTTCTCGGGTCAGGATCCGATTTCGGTCTGGCGGGTGGCCACTGTGCTGACAGCACCGCTGGCCGCGCTTGCGTTCTTTTTCCTGGCGACATCGATAACCAGGAACGGAATCGCTGCACTGATTGGAACCGGGCTCTATGTCTTCCTCTCGCTCAGCTTCGACTTCCGTTCCGCCGCGTACCCAAACCACTTCGGACTGCTCGTCGCGTGGCTCGCTCTCGCGTTCGCGGTTCGCTTCGCCGGCAACGGGTCGCGGAACGAGCTGGCGGTCGCTGCGCCGATGGCGTTCGCGGCCAGCGCGGTTCACCCGGCGCTCAGCCCTTTTCTCCTGACCGCGCTGGCGTGCGGGCTCGGGGCGGCAATCGTGGTGAAATCCCCCACCCGAGCCAGGTTCGCGGTGGCCGCGGCGGTGGTGGGAGGCGCGGCCCTCCCGTTGCTGATCGTCAATGTACTGACGCTGAGCGCTCCGGCGCCCTATGCGTCGATGGCTCAGGCGGCGTTTCCGCTTCGCGTAGTCCAGCACCCGTGGACCTGGGTGTGGCCGGGCTTCTGGTACTACAACGTGGGCACGGTCTTCGGCACCATCTTCGCGATCCTCCTGGTCCGCCTGTGGCGGGCCGGCGAGGTCGGCGCCGGGCTCGTCGTTGCTGCGCTGGCTGCGATCCCCGCCGCGGCCGTGACACCGCTCTTCGCCGTCACCTACAGCGGCCAATACGCGCTGGCAAGGGTCGCCGATGTCGTCGAGCCGCTCGCCTGGCTCTCATGGGGATGGGGGTTGGCCATTGTGCTCAGCTCACTGAGTGGAAAGCTGCGTGTGCCGGCGATCGCGATCTTCATCGGCTGTTTGCCGGCCATGGTGCCGGCAACTGTCTACGGGCCACTTGCGCGGGTGGTGCCGAGCAGCTCGTTGAAGAGCTTCGCGACCAGCCGCTCCACCGACTTGACCGTCGCCTGGCGCGACCGGCTGGCGGCGCTCGCGCAGCTGCCCTCGTCGACCGTCATCCTCGCGCACCCCGACACTTCTTATGAGCTGGCCGGGCTTACTGGTCGCGAGGTGGTGGCGGTCCCCGTCACCCACACTCCCGCCCAGGTCGAGGTTCGCGATGGGCCTCGCCGGCGTACGGACACGCTCGACGCACTTTACGGCCGGCTCGATTCGGCCGGCCTCGCGGGGGTGCTCGAGCACTACCACGTCACTCAGGTCCTGGTCGACCTCGAGGGCGAGAACACGACCGCGCTGCGGCAGCTAGCGAGCGCCCAGATCCTGGTCCAGGTCGCATCCGGCGATGGCTGGCTGCTCTATCGGTACGACCCCACGAGGTTGGACGCGTTTCTCGATCTGGCCTCGCAGCAGCAGACCGGCCCAGACTTGGCGCGAATCGGCCTTGGCCCGCGACAGGCTCTCGCGGGCCGAGCCGTCTTCGCCCGGGTTCAGCTGAATCCCTCCATCGGCGGCCCGATTCGCCAGCCGAGTCCCTTCGTCGCGGGGCCGGCTCGCCTCGAGGCCGACGCGGCGGGATCGGCACGGAGCTTCAGCCGCGCGGTGACGGTGGTGGGAAGCATGAGCACCCAAACCTGGGCGCTGCCCATACCCCTGGACGCCCCAGTCGGCGCGTACACGTTGCGTCTCGTGTTTGCTGGCGGAAAGACGGTGCCCTTGGGCACGTTCGCGGTGGGGCGGCTGTATCAGGCCGAGAACATGGGCGGTGTGATCGCGGCCGACTCACGCGGTTGGACCGTCGATTCCGGCTTCGCCTATCAAGGTGGCCTCGCCGCAGCCGCGGTCAACCTGGGGTCGACCGCCAGTCAGGCAATCCCTTCGCTTGCGGCCGGCCGCTACTGTGTCGCCGCGCGTGTCTACGACGACGGCTCCAACAGCTCGAACTCGATCGATGTGGCGCTGGGGGAAGCACACGCACAGATGGCGTGGTCTGGTCAGTCCTCCGGCATGCGCTGGATTCGCTCGCCGGTCACTGTGGAAAGCGGGGTGGGTCGCCTGGCGGTCGAGGTCGTCCAGCGCGGGCAGCCGGGCGTGGTGGTGGACGCCTTTGAGATCTATCCACTTGTCGAAGGGCCCTGCAGCTCGGACGCCGGCGTCTTCGCGAACACGTAAGCGTGCAGGTCGGAGCGCTGCCGCAGGAGGGGTGCACTCGAAATTGCCCGGTCCGTCGCCTGCGCCGCACGGATGATAAGCGCCTCGGCCCCTGAGACTGCCGGCGCCGCATCCGCAAGGGGCGTCGCGGGCCCTGACCGGCGAAGCCTGCGCCACAAGCCGTACACCCTGCGGCCAAGGAAGCGGACGCCGCCGCTTGACACCAGGTCGAATCCCTCGCCGGCCATGAGCTCGACCCACTGCTCGCTCGTTCGATAACGCATATATGCAAGCTCGCGACTGGGCAGCGTGTGGAGAGGGGAATACTCCAGCATGAAGAAGCGGCCCGAGTCCTTGAGCATCCGGTGCAGATTGCCAAGGGCATGTTTCAACTCCTCCGTATCCGTGATGTGCTGGAGCACGGTTACGCTGACCATGAGGTCGAAGTAGCGGTCGGGACAGTCGAGCTCATGAGCCGCCGCCACGCGGTATTCGACGCGGGCATGTGGTTTAGCCATGCTGATCATCCTTGCCGAGATGTCGACGCCGGTAACCCACGCACCCTGCGACGCCATGCGGACCGACCAGTTCCCAACGCCACAGCCGATGTCGAGCACCCGCAGACCTGACTCGATCGGACAGATGCGAGTGAAAGCGGCCCACCGGAGGGGCTGTTCGTAGACCTCGTCCCGCGGGTCCAGGTACCCACAGGCAAACCGGCCGTGCTTGAGTGCCCGTTCCTCCCAGTACTCACGATCCGGGGACGGGGTCAAGGTCGGGCTGGGCTCGGAGTGATGAGCCGCCTTACAGTTGAGCCCAGGAGGCGCCGGTATCGGACGAAGTCACCCGGCTGCACAACCAGGGTCTCCAGCAGACCGGCTCCCGACTCGTGCCTGAATATCGACACCGAGGCTACCGAGGCGATGGTGTAGACGATGCTGGATGCAACCGCCGCTCCGCTGATGCCGTAACGCGGAATAAGGAGCAAGTCGAGGATGACCGTGAGAACGAGGGTGCCGCCTGAGATGTATGTGCTGTAAATGGGTTTTCCAATCCCACTCAGATAGCTCGCGATGACCTTAGCCGCGGTCAGGGTGACGACGCCCGGGAGGAGGAGCCACAGTGGATGGAGGGCGGGCAGCATCGTGGGCCCGAACACCACGAGGATCAGCTCACGACTTAGCGCGAACATCACCAGAGCGCCGGCCAGGGTCACGAAGATCGCGTTGCGGCAGACGACCGGGGTGATCCGGTTGGCCTCCTTACGGTCGAGCGAGGACACGTGCGGGAACATCACCAGGGCGAAACCGTTCGCCCCATACCAGAGCGTTTCCGCGATCGCGGTGGCGATCGAGTAGTAACCCAGGCTCACCACGCCAGCCAGCCCGTTCACGATCAGCGCGTCGAGCCGGTAGTTGAAGAACATCATCAGGTTGGCCGCATAGCCCCTTATGCCAAACGCCGCGAATGTTCGAATGATCTTGGCGTCCCATCGAAGTCGGACGGGCACCTCTCGGCGGATCAGTCCCAGGCCGAGGGCCGCGCTCAAGCCGGCCCCGATCGCCAGCGCAACAAGGGCTGAGGTGGCTGTGAGCCGGCCCGCCAGCGCGAGACCAACCTGGATGACCAACGCAGACCCCAGCTGCACCGTGGCGATGCTCGCGTAGTGAAGCGGCCGGTTCGTGCCGAGCACGATCGAGGAGCACGTGGCGGTGAGCTGTAGGAGACCTGTGAGCCCCAGCATGATGATCGCCTGGCTCGCTGTCACATCGTGGAAGTAGCTGTGCCGGAAAACGAAGTACGCGGCGGCGAGTCCGATCACGGCCACGACCGCCGCCACGATTGACACGCTGAGCAGAGTGCCGGCGACGTCCTCGAGTGGAAACAGCCGCTTGCCTATGTAATGGATGGAGGCCCAGCTGATCCCCAGCGCGGTGATCATGGCCGCGACCGTGGCCAGCGTGACCACAAGTGCGTAAATGCCTCGACCATGAGCGCCGGTGACGCGCGTGACGAGGATGGTCGTGCCAACAACGGCCACCAGCTGGAAGAGCTGGATGACTATGGTCAACAGGCCCTTCCTCAGGATCATCGAGGCTCAAGGCTACGATACGGGACCCTTTAGGTAGGATCACCACATTGGCGAAGCAGACATCCCAGACTTCAAGGCACGCCGAGTCGACCTCGTCCCCGATGATCCCGCTCTCGCGGCCATGGATCGGACCCGAGGAGAAGGCCGCGGTTATCGAAGTCCTCGAATCCGGCATGCTCGTGCAGGGCCCGCGCGTCCGCGCGTTGGAGGATGCATTTGCGCGGCTGATCGGCGTCCGCCACGCGATCGCAACCTCGAGCGGGACTACCGCACTTCATCTTGCAATGCTGGCGCACGGTATCGGCCCGGGCGACGAGGTGATCACGAGCCCGTTCACCTTCATCGCCTCCGTGAACAGCATCCTCTACACCGGGGCGACGCCAGTCTTCGCCGACATCGACGAGGCCACCTTCAATATCGACCCCGCAAAGCTGGAGGCTGCAGTCACCGCGCGGACCCGGGCGGTGATGCCGGTCCACCTCTACGGTCAGCCGTGCGACATGGACGAGATATGTGCAGCGGCGCGGCATCACGGTCTCGTCGTCCTCGAAGACGCCGCTCAGGCCGTCGGCGCCACGTACCACGGCCGTCAAGTTGGCAGCTTCGGAACGGGGATCTTCAGCCTCTACGCAACCAAGAACGTCATGAGCGGCGAGGGCGGAATCATCACGACCGACGATGATGAGGTCGCGGATCGCGCCCGGCTTCTCCGCAACCACGGGATGCGCGACCGATATCGCTACGAGACGCTGGGCTACAACTTCAGGCTCACCGACGTGCTGGCCGCGATCGGCCTCGCCCAATTTCAGAGGCTGGAGGAGGCGACCCGGCTTCGGAGGGCCAACGCCGCAGCCCTGGACGAAACTCTCAAGAATGTCGTAACGCCGGTTGTGAAGCCTGGCCGAGAGCACGTCTGGCACCAGTACACCATTCGGCTGGATCCGCAGACCGACCGCAACCACGCTGTCAAGGTTCTGCACGACGAGGGGATTGGAACCGGAATTTTCTATCCAATCGGTGCACACCGATTCCCACACGTGAGCAAAGCGGTCGGCGAGGTTGACATGCCGGTGACGGATCGCGCGGCCGAGTCGGTACTGTCTTTGCCGGTCCACCCGCTTCTTTCACCCCGGGACCTCGAGCGAATCGCCGCCGCCGTGAACGCCCTGTGATTCGCGTCGGCGTCATCGGCGTGGGCGCGATGGGCCGCAACCATGCGCGTGTCCTGCACGATCTCGCGAACGTCGAGCTCGCCGGGATGGCCGACCAGGATGTCGCTACTGCCCACCAGGTGGCGATGGCCAATGGCACCCGCGAGTACGAGTCCTACCACGACCTTCTCGAACAGGAACGGCCGGATGCAGTCGTCGTCGCTGTTCCGACGGACTACCACCATCGGGTGGTTCTGGATGCGCTGGCTGCGGGCTGCCACGTGCTCGTGGAGAAGCCCATCGCGGCCACCGTGGTCCAGGCGAACGAGCTCGTGAAGGCAGCGTCCAGTGCGAAAAAAGTGCTCGCAGTCGGCCACATCGAGCGCTACAACCCAGCGGTCCTGGAGCTGAAGCGAAGGCTCGAGGAAGGCCAGCTGGGCCGCGTCTTTCAGCTTCACGCCCGCCGGCTCGGCCCCTTTCCCCACCGCGTGCGCGATGTGGGTGTCGTAGTCGACCTCGCGACGCATGACCTCGACGTGATGCGCTACCTGACGGGAAGCGAGATCGTCCGCGTGTACGCCGAGACGAAGCGGGAGATTCACACGTCCCGAGAGGACCTGGTGACCGGGCTGGTGCGATTTGCGAGCGGCCCGATGGGGATCCTGGAGATCAACTGGCTGACCCCCGCGAAGATTCGCGAGCTGACCGTCACCGGCGAGAAGGGAATGTTCCACGCGGACTACCTGACGCAGGACCTCCTGTTTTATGAGAACGCGGCCGCCGCGGACCACAACTGGGAGCAGATCACCATCCTCCGCGGGGTCAGCGAAGGCGTCATGGTGAAGTACGCGATACAGAAGCGGGAGCCGCTGCGCTCGGAGCTCGAGGCTTTTCTGGCTCGTGTGGAGGGCCGGCCCTCCACCATCGTCAGCGGAGAGGACGGCACGGAGGCGTTGCGGCTCGCCCAGGCCATGATCGACTCCGGCGAAGAGGGACGCGTAGTGTTGCTGGGCCGGACGTGACCCGCTCGCTCGCTGAGCTCCGGGCTGCCATCACGGACCGCAGCGCGAGTTCCGGCGTCATCGGGCTCGGCTATGTCGGCCTGCCTGCGGCGTGCATGCTTGCTGATGCGGGTTTCACCGTTACCGGTGTCGACGTCAAAGCCGATCGTGTCGAGCTCGTCAACCACTCCGTCTCCCCCATCGAGGGCGACGAGCCAGGACTCGCCGACCTGCTTCGGGATGTCGTGTCTACGGGTCGCTTGCGCGCGAGCACGGATTACCAGGACCTTGGTTCAGCAGATGTCGTCCTGATTTGCGTTGAGACGCCTGTCGATCCCGACCACCGGCCGCGATTCGCAGCCTTGAAATCCGCGTGTGCTCAGCTCGGGCCGGTTCTGCAAGAGGGCGCGCTGGTGATCGTTGAATCGACGATCGCTCCAGGGACGATCGACAGCGTGGTGCGCCCGGAGCTGGAGGCATCCACCGGCCGGCGTGCTGGCGCCGGCTTCCACCTCGGCCATTGCCCGGAGCGCGTGATGCCCGGCAAGCTGCTGGCCAACATGCGCACCCTGAGCCGGGTCTGCGGAGGCTCGTCCCCAGAGGTCGCCGAGACCATGGTCGCGCTGTATTCGACGTATGTCGACGCCGACCTCGACCCCGCCGACCCCCTGACCGCGGAGATTGTCAAGACCGCGGAGAACGCGTACCGCGACGTGGGAATCGCTTTCGCGAACCAGCTGGCGTTGATCTGCGAGCAGCTAGGTGGGGATGTCTGGCGAGTCCGGCAGCTGGTGAACAAGGTGCCGGGAAGAGCCGTCCTGCTGCCCGGCGGGGGCGTCGGAGGTCACTGCATCCCGAAAGACTCGTGGCTGCTGGCGTCCTCACTCGGCGAAGCCGCGGACGAATCGCTCCTTGGAGTCGCTCGCCGCGTCAACGACGGCATGCCCGATCACGTCGCCGACCTGGTCATCGAGCTGACTGCGTCATCACGCGGCAGTCGGGTTGCCATCCTCGGCTACAGCTACCTCGAGAACAGCGACGACACCCGGAACTCCCCAAGCGAGGTCCTCGTCTCACGCCTGACCGGGCTGGGCTATGAGGTGGCGATCCATGACCCCTTCGTGGAGGCGTATCGAAGCGATGTCGGCGGTGTGCTCCAGGGCTCCGACTGCGCAGTGCTCATGGTGGCGCACTCCGCTTACCGGGAGCTCGATATGAACGCCGCCGCCAGGCTCATGCGCCATCCCTGCCTGGTGGATGCCCGCGGCTTCTTCCGAGCAGAGGACCTGGAGGCCGCGGGATTCGTTTACAGGGTTATCGGGGTCGGTCCGCATCAGAGAGACCGGTAGGCGGCAAGCCTTCCGTACGCTCCTGCAATGGCCTCTGCGTAGCGGCGAAAGTCAGATGGCTGAACCACCAGAATCTCCCAGATGCCTTGTTTGGATTCCTTGCTCAACAGGGCAAGGGCGATCACACTGCCGAGGGTGTAGACGATGCTCGATGCCACCGCGGCGCCGTTGATCCCATAGCGCGGTATGAGTAGGAGGTCGAGCCCCACCGTCAACACAAGGTTCATCGGAGCCACGTAGGCCCCGTAGATCGGCTTTCCGATGCCGATGAAGTAGCTCGACGCAACTTTGCCAAGACCCAACATCAGCGTTCCGGGTAGAAGCAGCCATAGCGCTTGGACCGCCGGCAGCATCCTGTCTGTAAAGATGAGGATCACAAGCCAGCGCCCAAGAAGAAGCATTGCCACGCAGCCGATGAACGTGGCCAGCAGCGTGTTGCGACAGACACTTGCGATCAGGCGATCTGCCTGTTTGCGATCCATGGAGGACACATGAGGAAACATCACAGTGCTGACGGCGTTGGCCAGATACCAGATCGCCTCTGACATGGCAACGGCGATCGAGTAATAGCCGAGGTTCACGACATTGAGAAGGGCGTTGATGATCAGCGAGTCCAACCTGTAGTTCAGAAAGCTCGCAACGTTGGCAAGGTAGCTCTGCAGCCCGAATCCGAGTAGAGCCTTCAGCGCGGGCCTGTGGATACCCAATCGGATTCGACCTACTCGACTCGCCAGACCGACGGCCGCAGCGGCTGCGATACAATTGCCAATCGCCCATGACATGAGGGCCCCGTCCACAGTCAGCAGCGTCGCGGCCCACAGTACCGCCATGACCACGATCGCAACGATCGCGGGGACCGCGTTGAGCGCCGCGTAATGGATGGGGCGCCCAGTGCCGAGCACCAACGCTGCGCAAGAGCTCAACAAGTGACTCGCGAGGATCATCGCGAGCAGGAACCCAAAGCCGGCGTCCGAAACATCTCTGAAGTAGGTGTGCCTTAGCAGCAGATAGCCGATGGTGACCGCCAACATCGACAGGGCAGCGCTGGCAATCGCAAAGGTAAGAGTCGTTGAGAAGATGGCGACGGCGGGATAGATCCCGCGGCCAAGGTGGTAAACGGCTGCCACGGTCAGTCCAAGGCCTGTCACGAGTGGCGCCAAAAAAGCGATCACCACAACCAGGGTGAACACGCCCTGGCCGTGCGGCCCTGTCGCTCTCGTGACCACGACGGCAATTACGAACAGCGCTGCCAACTGGGTGGCCTGGAAAGCCATGGTCAGCAGGCTGCGTTTTAGCAGCACCTCAGGTTTCAGGTTTGTCGAAAGTCATCAGGTAATCCGCGTGGCCCAGGCGCCCAGTCCAGCGCGCCCAGGCGAGGGAAGCATCGGAGACTCTCAGCAGAAGGGCTTCGGACATCCCAACTTTGGAGAGTGCGGTTGCAATTCGAGAGGGAACCCTGATCGGCTCAGCCGCCTCGGCGCGGAATCCAGCGGCCTCGAAAGCGCTCGTATATGTGGACGCCAGGCGTTGCTCGAGGCCATCCAGCTCTTTGGGCTGGTCTTGCCTGACCTGCTCGATCATCACGAGCCGCCCACCCGGAGTTACCACGCGGGCCAGCTCAAAGGCCAGCGACCTGAGCCTGTCGCCGCCGATGATGTGTTGAAGCACGTAGACGCTCAACACGCGCCGCACCGAGCCGCTCGCTACTGGAATCCTGTCGCCGTCGAACAGCGCCCAAGAGACATTGGGGGATGTGACCCTGCGCCGCGCGATGGCCACCATCTCGGGAGTGACCTCCAGCCCAATGACCCGGCCGGAGCGCTCTGCCAGCCATCCGCTGAGCCGGCCGACTCCGGACCCGAAGTCCAAAGTGACTCCTGACGACTCCGTGGGGAGCTGGTTGGCCAGTGCACGGCGGTGGATGAGATCCACGATTCGATTCTTCGCGCCAAGCGTGTCAGATCGATCAAGCACCGGCCTTAGATCGTCGAGCTTGGCAAGCTTCCTCCAATCTGCGCCCTGCATTGATTTCAGGCTCTGATCGACCTGAGAGCGTTTTGGATCCGGCGAAGGCCCTGGAAACCCCTCACCGCGGCGCTGTACGGCATGGTTGCAACCACATAGGCAGGGTACGTAGAGGCTTTCGCACCAAAGCCTTCCTTGAACCAGCGCACCCCCTCGAGCCTCTCGTTTGCTCCCAGATTGAACGTCTCGAATCCACGCGTCGCAGCATCGGCGATCGCTCTCCAGTGCAGCAGATAGTTAGCCCGCGTCCCAACGTACTGCTCGTCAAGTGCAGCGCTCCACGCAAAGACTTCACCCTTGCCGTAGAAGCACAGCAGTCCCGCGGCGGGTTGACCGTGCACTCGCGCCAACCAGAGAAGAACCGATCCGGGCTCGGAGTTGTGCTGAATCGACTCGAAGACTGTCCAATGTTTGCCGGGGTTTGCACGCCCCCACCGTCGAGCCGATGCGACCAGGAGACCGTAGTAAGCCTCGAATGCAGCAATCGATTCTTCCGGCTTCACCTCGACGCCGTCACGCTCAGCCTTGTGTATGTACTGGCGCGTCTTCCGTCGCATCCCGGTGACGGTCACCGCCTCACCGTCGGTTAGCTGGGATCGAAGATCGATCACGTAGGCGGTGAAGTGATCGAAAACCGTTGGCAATGGGACATGTTGACGCGGGCCGGGATAGGCGATGAGGATTCCGAATCCGGACATCCCCAGCAATCGGCGGGCAGCGGCAGCACCGAGGCTCGGCCAACTCATCTCGCCCCGTCCGTCGAGGGGGATCAAGCCACCGTAGGTCCCGAACGCCCCCGACTGGAAGATCAAGCGACCGACAATATCCTTACGGAAGACAAGCGGAAGCAGTGCGCGCTGGCCCCCGGCGTCAAATTCGAACGCCTGGTGCTGATAGCCAAGGCCTGCTCCCGAGAGCACCCTGCCCCATGACGGTGTCGCAAAGAATGAGTAGCCCGATAGGCGGTCGAGCCGCTCTTGCCATGCGGACTCGCCAAGGACCTCTGTGTCAGCGGTTACCGTCGCCACTCCCTATTGCGCTGCACTATGGAGTCCGCGCTCAAGCCGAGAGGACAGCGCTTCTCCACCGAGAGCTTCGGAGTTGCAGCAAAGGATGTCGCAGTAACCCGATGCGGACGCCCATTCAACCGCCTGGTCAGGAATTTCGGTGACTCCAATGATCGCGGCCGCCTGGCCGGGCGAGAGACAGATGAACCGCCGGTAGCCAAGTTCCTGCAAATGTCCGAGACGCGTCGCACTATCGGGAGCCAGGTCAGGAGCCAGTTCAAAGAACAGCAACGGGCGGTCTCGTTGTAGAACATGCTCCCCACCAGCCAGGACATCGAAGTCGAAACCGTCCGTGTCGACCTTGATGAAATCCACCCGCCCTTCGCCACTCAGGAGGCGGTCGAGCGTATCCACCTCGACCAATTGGCGCCCGCGCGGTTCATGGTCAGCGTATTCCGGCCCCCATGCGGATGCCGTCGTCTCGTTGTTGTAGAGCCAGGTCGTTCCAGCCTGAGATCCAACGAACGCCGGCGATACGCGGACCGCGTGACTCTCAACTGCGGCCAGGTTTCGCATCAGGAATGGGCGGAACGCCTCGGACGGCTCCAGGGCCAGGACCCGAGCCCCGGGCTTGCCTCGCAGAATCTGCAGAAGGCTAGCGCCGATGTTGCTTCCAACCTCGCATATGAAGGGGTCTGGTTCGACAAATGCCAGGTCGACGATCGTGGCCAGGATTGCATCCCACGCGCCTCGAGCCGCCACATGTCGCCCGATCATGCTGTCTGCGGGATAGGCGAAGTCCCTTCCAAGGTACGAGGTCACCTTCACCGTCTCGCGATCGAAGCGACGCTCGATGTGCCGCCGCGCTCGGATCGCCATGAAGTACCACCCAAACCACTTGCGGTGACGCCTCACGAGGCGCCGCAAACCAGCGGTGCTCACTTGTGAACGAATCGCAGGAAGTCGAGCAATCTGCGCCACACCTGTGAATGGTCGCAGAGTCTGATTCGATCCGACCAGGCCCGAGGCAACCGCGGCTCGCTTACTCCAGCGCCTCCCAACCGGCCGAGGTCGCGCATTGAAGCGGCCCGATCAATCGGCTGACGGTGTCCTCCGACGGCGAGTCGTCTGCGGCTCGCTGACGACAGGCCGGGCCGGTTCAGGCCGCAGCCGTCCGAGCACGTTTCGCGTGTCGAGAACCGTGGGCGCGTACTGGAGCACCAGCGTCCAGTCGATGGCATCGTGGTCCGCCACGATGACAACGCAGTCTTGGGTCGCCAGGTACCGGGGGGTCAGCGGTTCCGACTTCAGCTCCTTACCTCGAACTGAAAGGACGGGTACATGGGGGTCGTGGTACGTGACCAGCGCGCCGGCGGCGATCAACAGATCTGTGAGCGGGATGCTGGGCGACTCGCGGACGTCAGACGTGTTCTGCTTGTACGCGACGCCAAGCACGGCGACGTGAGCGCCGTTGAGGGATTGGTGCTTCTGGTTGAGCAGGCGGTCGATTCTGCTCAAAACGTACTTCGGCATGCCGGCGTTGATGCGTCCGGCCAGCTCGATGAACTCGGTGTTGATGTTCATCTCGCGGGCCTTCCAGGCCAGGTAGAACGGATCGACCGGAACGCAATGTCCGCCCAAACCCGGCCCCGGCTTGAATGGCATGTAGCCGAATGGCTTCGTTGCGCACGCGTCGATCACTTCCCAGACATCGATCCCGAAACCGTCACAGATCGTCTGAAACTCGTTGACCAGCGCGATGTTGACGATCCGGAAGATGTTCTCGAAGAGCTTGGTGATCTCAGCGGTTCGAAGGCTGGACACCGGCACGAGCTTGTCGATGAATCCGCCGTAGAAGGAGATGGTCAGGTCCAGGCAATCCCTCGTGAGCCCTGAAACGACCTTGGGAGTGTTACGTACGTTCCACGTGGCGTTTCCAGGGTCGATGCGTTCGGGCGAGTAGCCGACGAACATGTCCTTGCCTGGGACGAGGCCGCGCTGGCGGAAGGGTGGCAGGAACTCCTCTTCGGTGGTGCCCGGGTAGGTCGTGCTTTCTAAGATGACCAGGCAGCCGGACGGGACGGCTGCGGCGAGTGCGGTAGCGGCGCTGCGAACGGCGGTCAGATCCGGAACCCGATGCTCGTCGATCGGGGTCGGAACCGCAACCACCGCGATGTCGGCGTCGGCGGCGGCCCGATAGTCGCTGCTCGCCGACAGGCGGCCGCCGGTGACCAGCGATTCCAGGATGGCGACGTCGACGTCGTCGATGTCGCATCGACCCTGGTTGACAAGGCTCACCTTGGCCGGATTGAGGTCTAACCCGACCACTTTATGGCCGGCGCCGGCGATCGCCACCGCGAGCGGCAGCCCGACATACCCGAGACCGACCACCACCACCTTGGCCTGTCGGTTTTCGATCTTCGCAGCCAGCTCCGCTTTACGACCTTTGTCAGCCATCAGTTACCTCGCATTTCGAATGATTGCATCGACTTCACGCCTGGAGACCCCGACCGGGTGAGCGTTCGACCTCGCGGGCGTTGCGAATCAGTAGCTCGACGGTTTTGTCGAGCGGCGTTTCGCAGCGAAAGCCGATCAGCTGTTCCAGCTTCGACGTGTCGGCGGCCCGGCGAGGCGTGTCTTCGAATCCGTCCCCGTATACCTCCTCGAACGGGAGGTAGCTGAGCTTGGAGCTCGAATTGCACTTCAAGACGACGAGCTTGGCCAGGTCCTCGATCGTGATCTCGTGCTCGCCGGCGACGTTGAACACTTCGCCCTCGGCGGCAGGATTTTCCATCAGCCGGATCAGGGCCTCCACGACGTCGCCGACGTATGTGAAGACGCGGGATTGGGTCCCGTCGCCATAGATCGTGATGGCGTCGCCCCTCAACGCCTGGTTGATGAAGCGCGGCAGCACCATTCCGTACTGACCGCTCTGCCGCGGCCCCACGGTGTTGAAGAGCCGAGCGATGACGGTCGGCAGGCCGAGCTCCTTGTGGTAGGTGAAGGCAAGGATCTCGTCCACGGCCTTTGATGTGGAGTAGCTCCACCGCGGCTTCCGCGTCGATCCAAGGATGCGATCGTCGTCCTCTTTATATGGGCCGTTCATGCTCTTTCCGTACACCTCGCTGCTCGACGTGATGAGGATCTTCTTGCGATGGAGGTGCGCCGCGTCCAGGACGTTCTCTGTGCCCTTGATGTTCGTGATCAGCGACTGAAGCGGGCGATCGACAATCAGCCGCACCCCGACCGCCGCGGCCAGGTGATACACCTCATCGCACTGGGCGACCACGTCTTTCACCAGGTCAAGGTCGAGCACCGACCCTTCGACCAGTTTGAACCGTGAATTGTCGAGCAGGTGGCGAACATTGCGGTACCGGCCGGTCGACATATCGTCGAGCACGGTCACGTTCGCGTCTCGCACCAGCAGCGCCTCGGCCAGATGTGACCCGATGAAGCCGGCGCCGCCGGTTACGAGCACGCTGGCGCGGTCCTGCTTACTCCGCACCAGCTTCAGTCCTTGTTTCCATGCCTCTGGAGCCGAAGTATGCCTCCTCGAGCAGCTGGAGGTGCCGCACGAATCCGTGGTTCCTCTCCACCCATGCTGGTCCCTCTCGAAAAAGGCGCGCCACCTCTTCCTTGTCACTTCGCAGCTTCTCCACCGCGGCGACGATGCCGTCCGCATCCGTGACACCGATCACAGGCGGCGGATCATCTTTGGAGTAGAGGCTCCAATCGATGCCGGTGATGACGGGCCGGCCGGCGGCCATCGCCTCCAGCTCGGACAGGCTGATGATGCCTTGGTGCATCTGGCCGATCACGACATCGAACTTCTGCAAGAACTCTCCAACCTGGTCGTGCAGAACCGGCGGCACGAATTGCACCAGCCTCTGGTAGCGCTCCACATATTCGCGCCGGATCGGCCCCCAGTCGAGGCCTGTGAGCTCCACGGTTCGGCTCAGCCTCTCGGCAGCTCCGTAGATCTGGTCCACCCCCTTGACCGGATCGAGCCGGGCGAAGATCAGGACCCGAGACACGCCCGTGATAGGGACGGCTCCGCGCTGAAGTGCGCTCACATCCACGGGATTAGGGAGGTACCTCAGCTTGGAGTCGAACTCGGAGGCGTAAGCCCGAAGGTTTGGCGTGACATAGAAGACGACCTGTGCTCGCTCGAGCACGCTGTGCGTCACTATCCGAAGCAGCGGATTGCGGAGGTTCACATGGAGATCGGACCCGTGCGCCTGCACGAAGAACGGCCGGCTGATCATGGAGCCGATCACGCCCTGGGTCAGCCAGTGGATATGGACGACGTCGTAACGGGCCCGCCGGAGCTTGACGACCACAGGCAGGTACGCGGCCAGCCGGAACGGAATCGTGACCGCCTTGGCCGGCCAGCTCCATGACGCGCCGAGATCCGAGAGCGCGATCTGATCGACTTCATGACCCGCTTCCCGCAGCAACCGCGCCTGTGTGGCCGCCACACCGGCGATGTCGTGCACCAGGGCGATTCGAGCCACCGAACGAGGCCACAGCTTAAAGGTATTAGCGATCGGTCAATTCGAAGCCCGTGCGGTTTAGATGCGTAGCCTCGAGCGCAAGCCGCTAAGCTGTCGCGTTTGATGCCCGCCGCCGAACCGGCAACGAGCGTTCGGGTAGCCGTCACAGGCGGCGCCGGCTTCATCGGCTCGCACACAGTCGAGATGCTGGTGGCCGCGAAAGCGAAGGTGCTCGTCATCGACGACCACAGCCATCCATGCGGAGAGCCGCTCCCGGCGGAGGTCGAGGTCCTTTCCGCCGACTGCGGCTCCGAAGCCGCCGCCAAAGCCCTCGCGGCATTCAAGCCCGAGGTCGTCCTGCATCTCGCGTCCAAGGGCGGCGCGCAGAAGGCTGCGCGCGATCCGGGCGACCACGTGAAGATGAGCGTCGCCAGCACAGTCGGCCTGTTCGACTCCGCGATCAAGGCCGGCGCCGGCCGAATCGTGACCGCGTCTTCGGGTGGAACGATTTACGGCGAAGGCGCGAAGCTGCCGGCTCGTGAGATCTACAAGCCGGCCCCACTGTCGGCGCACGGCGCCGCCAAGCGCTCGGAGGAGATCTACATGACAGCGCTGGGCCTGCGCCACGGGATCTCGACGCTGGCGCTGCGCTACGGCAACGTTTACGGGCCGCGACAGGATGGCACGGGAGAAGCCGGGGTCATCGCCATCACGTGCTACCGCCTCCTGGAGCGCGCCGCTCCTCGCGTCTATGGCGACGGGGGACAGACCCGCGATTTCATTTACGTCACCGACGTGGCGGCCGCGAACGTGGCCGCCGTATTCGGTCGCCTGTCAGGTGAGGCGAACATCGGCACCGGGCGCGAGACAAGCGTCAACGCGATCGTCAAGCGCCTGGTCGCCGAGGCCGGTCGCCACACCAAGAGCGAGTTCCTGCCCGCGAGGGAGTTCGAGGTTCGCCGCGCGTGCCTCAACCCCACCCGTGCGCATCGATACCTTCACTGGAAGGCCAAGGTCTCAATCAACAACGGCCTGGAGCAGACGTGGTCATGGTTTCGCAAGCGCCACTCGGCGCAGAGGGAAGCGACGCTAGGCCTTCCATAGCGCTCCCTCTCCCCGTCGCGGAGAGGGCCGAGGAGAGGGCGTGGAGCACGAGGGTCGTTCAGAAGCGCCAGGTGAGGCGCGCCCGGTCGGTCAGATGTTCGCCCCCGAACCACCGGAAGAAGACAGCGAGCGCGGCCACCGTCATGGTGGCCTTGCCGAGAACCATGAGCACCGCGCCCGCGAGGGTCTGGTCGATGAGCGGCGTCAGCGACGAGACGAGCCTTGGCACGTGGACGTAGAAGTCATAGAAAGGCACTCGTGAGAAGAGAAGGACGAGGGCCACTCCATCCTGTGGCAGAGTTGCCGCGAGCATGTAGAGGAGCTTGAGGCCCGGCGAAAGCTTCCAGGAGGCTTGTACGGACGTCGCCTCCAGTATCGGCCAGAACAGCACCAGCCCCGCGCCGATGAACATGAGGTGCTCCACCACGTGCAGCGACTCCGAGTTGAGGGCCGCGTCGTACAGCGAAGGCACATGCCATGCGATCATCACGGCGGCGGCGATGACCTGCGCCGGGATCGGCTCGGTGATCGCCCGGACGAAGGGGATTCGCGCCAGCTGACCGGCCATCTTCGGAGACAGGCCGAGCAGCATCAGGGGCGGCGCGATGAACCCCAGCAGGACGTGCTGCAGCATGTGGATGCTGTCGAGGTACTGGTCGCTGATGGTGTCGATCGGCGTTTCGAGCGCGACCCAAAGCGTGATGAGGCCGAGGCCGAAGTAAAGGGTGTGCTTCGGCTGCACGTCGTCGACTCGCCGGGCCAGCCATGCATGTCCGAGGAAAAGGGCGACGAGGCCGGCGTAGACGGTGGGATCGAGCGGCCAGCTCACGTGATGAGGGTATCGCTACGGGTACTCACGCCCCTCTCCCCTGCGGGGAGAGGGGATTGTCACCCTCCCGCGGTAATCGGTTGGGCGAGTATCCACAGGCTCGTCATCGTGTACATCACCATCAGCAGGAGCATCGGGTACTGGCTCAGCAGGGCGCGCTGTGCGGTGCGGAATCTCTCACCGGCCTTGAGATGCGACAGGTACACCGCGATGACATGCCCGACGACGATCAGGATGATCTGGGCGAACCAAACTGTCGATGCCTGCGCGAGCGCGAAGCTCGGTTTGTAGCCCGCGACAGCCGGCAAGAGATGCCAGCTCTTCGCAAGCGGGTCGTTGAGCAGAGGTATCAGCGCCTGCGATTGGACCATCACGTAGTTGTAGTTGTGCGCGGCGTTGTATACGAGCGCGATCGGGACCAGCGTCAGCACGAATGCGGTGACCGTCGCCTTCAGGTCTACCTTGCGATTCCCGAAATAGATGACCAGCTCCATGAAGGCGATGAAGATGAGCAGGAACGCCCCGGTGACCAGCAACAGGCCGACTGTTCTGAAGACGAAGAAACCAAATGCACCGTGGGGCTGCCACCAAGGCTCGAGGGCGATGCTGAAGTCCTGCCACGGCGGCGTCCACTCGATGCCGTCGAACGCCAGTGTGCTGAGCATCAGGATCACGAACACCACGCGGTCCCAGCCCGACGGGCTCGGCTGGATCAGGCCGACGCCCCACGGCCGGATATAGACGGCGGTGATCGCGCCGCGCTCGTCGCGCTCGGCTTCGACCGGGCTGAACCTGCCGACGATCCCGAACAGGACCGTGAACGCCTCGCAGTGGTCCAGCCACTCGTCGCGGCCGAAAACGATCATGCCGGCGAGAGTTATGACGGTGTAGACAACCGCCAGGGTGGCCACCAGCCACGGGCGGTTGGCCATCCCGGTGGTCAGCTCGAGGCACGCGAACGCGAGGTAAGCGACGACCGCCGGCCAGATGCCTAATCTCCCCACCACGTGCGGAGCTCCGCCGCGAAGCGGCGGTGAGGGGAGGCCCAATCTCCTCAAGGCGTCGTAGATCGCCGCCCAGGGGTTGATGAGGTACCACAGATTGCCGACAAGCCCGGACAGGATCACGGTCGCGGCCCAGAAGTAGATCCAGGTCAGATATTCGGCAGGGTTACGGGTGGCGTCTGGCGATCCGAACA
>WNEZ01000096.1_pt1 | contig 67269 bp, 50 predicted proteins | sample 5400521 | NCBI WGS metagenome assembly WNEZ01 (sample SAMN13153339, study PRJNA577476) | soil metagenome | isolation source: 120 cm saprolite under Douglas fir tree site 2 hole 1 replicate 1 | place: USA:California | collected 2015-04-18
GGCGCATGTGACATTTTCGGGGGCGCTCGCTTGGCCTTATTTGTATCCGTGGCCGCAGCGGCCGGCGGGGTTGATTGAAACAGCTTTTGACGAACTGGCGGCGCGGTGGCGGCCGATCCTGGATGCATTTGACAAAGCGGGAGTGGATCTTTGTTATGAGATTCATCCGGGCGAAGATTTGCATGACGGGGTCACGTATGAAATGTTTTTGGAGCGGGTGAAGAATCATCCGCGATGCAATTTGCTTTATGACCCAAGCCATTTCGTGCTGCAGCAGCTGGATTACCTGGAATTCATTGATTTGTATCACGAGCGGATCAGGATGTTTCACGTGAAGGATGCGGAGTTTCGCTCAAACGGGCGGCAGGGCGTTTATGGGGGGTATCAGCCGTGGATTGCGCGGGCGGGGAGATTTCGATCACTGGGAGACGGACAAGTGGACTTCAAGGCGATCTTTTCCAAGCTGACGCAATATGACTTTCCAGGGTGGGCGGTACTGGAGTGGGAGTGCTGCATCAAGAGCGGCGAACAGGGAGGGGCGGAGGGTGCGCCGTTTATTCAGCGGCATATCATTCAGGCGGCGAGCAGCACGTTTGATGATTTTGCTAGTTCGGGAGCGGATCAGAGCGCGAATCGGCGGATGTTGGGGCTGCTGGAGTAGAGTGGCGGCTGATATTCAACACACAGATCACAGAGAACACAGAGGGGAAAGAGACCGCGGGTGGAAGTCTAAGGTATCTGTTGGGCGCGAAAATCGTTTGAAATGAGAAGAGGGATATGACAGCGAATCCGAAAGCGAGTGATTTGAAGAATCGACGGCTACGCCTGGGGATGGTGGGCGGAGGGCCGGGAGCGTTCATTGGGGCAGTGCACCGGATTGCGGCGCGGATGGATGACCGGTTTGAGCTGGTGGCGGGAGCGTTGTCTTCCAATCCGGAGCGAAGCCGGGCAGCGGCGCTAGAGCTGCACATTGCGCCGGAGCGGGCTTATGGGAGTTTTGCAGAGATGGCGTCGGCGGAGGCGAAGAGGGCTGACCGGATTGATGCGGTGTCCATCGTGACGCCCAATCACGTGCATTTCGGGCCGGCGAAGGCGTTCCTGGAGGCGGGGATACACGTTATTTGCGACAAGCCGCTGACGACGACGGTGGAAGATGCGATTGCGCTGGCGGGGATCGTCCGGAAGAGCGGGCTGATTTTTGGCCTAACGCACAATTACACGGGGTATCCCGTGGTGCGGCAAGCGCGGGAAATGATTCAGGCGGGAGAACTTGGACGGATTCGCGTAGTGCAGGTGGAGTATGCGCAGGACTGGCTGACGACGCCGGTCGAGGCAACGGGCAATAAGCAAGCGGTTTGGCGAACGGATCCGGCGCAGAGCGGGCCGGCGGGATCGCTCGGAGATATCGGAACGCACGCCTATAACATTGCGTGTTTCGTGACGGGGCTGCAGTGCGAGCAGGTAGCAGCGGATGTTTCGATTTTTGTGCCCGGGCGGCGGCTCGACGACAATGTTCATTTGCTGCTGCGCTTTGCGGGTGGTGCGCGGGGAATGTTGTGGGCGAGCCAGGTGGCTACGGGGAATGAGAACAATTTGCGGCTGCGGGTTTATGGGGAGAAGGCGGGGCTGGAGTGGGGACAGGAAAACCCGAATTATTTGCGGTTTACGCCGTATGGCAAGCCGCCGATGACGATCAGCCGAGCCGGGGCTGGGGCGACAGATGCGGCGAAGCATGCCAGCCGGATTCCTTCGGGACATCCGGAGGGTTACCTTGAGGCGTTTGCCCAGCTTTACGCGGATTTGGCGGAGCAGATTGCAGCGCGGAATGCGGGGCGGACGCCAGCGGCGGCCGCGCTGTTGGTGCCGGGGGTGAAAGAGGGAGTTGAGGGCGTGCAGTTCATTTCGGGGGTGTTGGAGTCTTCGAGGCAGAATTCGGGGTGGGTGAAATTGCCGGCTGTGGGATAGGAATGGGCGTAGACTAGGCCGGACGGAGTTCTGGCACCGATGGGACTAAGAATTAGCGCGCTTCGTCGCTGCCTGCGGGCGCGGGAATGCGGTCGGCCTTACCTGACAAGAGTGGGGTAAAGGCCAGGGCGACCTACGGGAAAGAGCAGAGCACCCGTGCCGAGGTTGTCCGCAGGTGGGACGGGTAATCCCATTTTCGGGCGATTTGGGGAGCCTTGGGGGAAGGAAGTCCCTGTAAACCTTTGATAATAAATATACTTAGATAAGGGAACCTGGGGCCGGAGAGTTGCGTTCTACACAGTATCAATATATATGGACATCCAACGACCATCTAACGCACGCGCCAAGAAAATCCGACGGATTGCTTACGGCACCGTCGCACTCCTCCTGTTGGGAGGGGTAACTTACGGACTGTCGAAGCTGAGGCCTGCTGCGCCCAGTGTGGACAAGGCCACGATTTGGCCGGACGAAGTGAAGCGGGGGCCGATGGTGCGGGAGGTCCGTGGACTGGGGACGCTCGTACCCGAAGACATCCGGTGGATCCCGGCGCAGTCGGACTCGCGAGTGGAGCGGTGGGTGTTGCGTCCGGGGGCTATCGTCAAGCCAAGTTCCATCATAATGGAACTGAGCGACCCGATCCTGCAGCGAGACGCACTTGACGCGGAGTTCCTGCTCAAAGGTGCGGAAGCAGACCTGGCAAACCTTAGAGTGCAGGTTAACAGCGAACTGATGAACCAAAAAGCGAACGAAGCGGCCGTGCGCAGCGATTACGAGCAGGCGCGCCTGCAACATGACGTAGACGAAAAACTATACAAAGAGGGCATCGGGTCTGACCACATCAGGAACCTCTCCAGAGTGAGAGAAGAACAACTGGCGATTCGCGTGCAGCTGGAGGGCGAACGGACGAGGATCACAGCGGATTCTTCGCTGGCGCGGCTGGCGGCGCAGCAGGCAAAAGTCGATCAACAGAAAGCGCTGTATCAACTGAAAAAGAGCCAAGTGGATGCGCTGCATGTTCGCGCGGGCATCGATGGGGTATTGCAGCTTGTGCCGGTGGACGTCGGCCAGCGCGTGACACTGGGCACAAACCTGGCACGGGTGGCTGACCCGAAGAAACTCAAAGCGGAAATCAAGATTGCGGAAACGCAGGCAAAGGATGTGGTGCCCGGACAAAAGGCGTCGATCGATACGAGGAACGGCATTGTTGGAGGACACGTTTCGCGAGTCGATCCATCGGTGGTAAATGGGACAGTTACAGTGGACGTGACTATCGACGATCCCCTTCCCCTGGGTGCGAGGCCAGATTTGAGCGTGGACGGGACAGTGACGCTCGAGAATCTGAAGGATGTGCTGTATGTGGGGAGACCGGTGCATGGGCAGGCGGACAGCACGATTGGAATTTTCAAGATCATAGATGACGGAGCGGAGGCGGTGCGCGTCAATGTTAAGTTAGGGCGAAGCTCCGTGAACACGATCGAGATTGTGGATGGATTGAAGGTCGGGGACAAGGTGATCCTGTCGGATATGTCCGCGTGGGACAATTTCGACCGGGTGAGATTGAAGTAAAGGAATTGCTGCCCCTCGAGGGCGCTTCGGAACTCAGGATTCTCGATTTCTGCGCCCGCTGAGAAATCGTAACCGGGCGCCCGCGGAGGAAGAAAAAGATGCATACGCTCTGGCAGGACGTGCGTTACGGCCTGCGGATGCTAGCGAAAAATCCCGGGTTTACCTGCATTGCCATTCTTACCCTCGCGCTTGGGATTGGCGCGAATACCGCTATTTTTTCCCTGCTTAATCAGGTTCTGTTGCGCCGCTTGCCGGTGCGAAATCCCGAAGAGTTGGTGGTGCTGAAGTCGCCTGGACCAAAACATGGTCATGTGTGGAGCGACGGGGACGATTCGGAGATTTTCTCTTATCCGCTATACAAGGGGCTGGCGAAGAATACCACCGTTTTTGATGGGGTGATCGCGCGGTTCGAATTTGCCGCGGGCATCGCGAGCCGCGGACAGACGGAGCGGGGCTCCGGCGAGCTGGTGACCGGCAATTATTTCGAGGTGCTGGGGGTACATGGGGCGCTGGGACGAGTGCTCTCGTCTGCCGATGATGATGTGCAGGGAGCACACCCGGTTCTGGTGCTGAGCCATGCGTATTGGACGCGGCATTTCGGAGGGGACGCGGGAGTACTGAATCAGACGATTCTGGTGAACAACACCGAGATGACGATTGTCGGCGTTTCGCAGGCAGGATTTGGCGGCATCCAGGTGGGACAGACACCAGACATTTTTGTGCCCATGACGATGAAGGGACAGATGACACCGATCCGCAACGGATTGGACGACTGGAATGATTCATTTTTGGCGGTGCTGGCGCGACGGAAGCCAGGCGTGTCTGTGGAGCGGGCGCAGGCGGGGGTCAATGTTGACTACCCGGGGCTGCTGGAGCAGCAAGCGGCAACGCTCAAACTGCGCGCCGGTGGAAAAGACGAGAAGGAATTTCTAAGCAAGAAGATCGTGCTGACTCCCGGGGCGCAGGGGAGGACTGTGGCGCAACGCGATTCCGGGCCGGCGCTGAAGGCGCTGTTTGCGATGGTGGCGTTGGTTTTGCTGATTGCGTGTACCAACGTGGCGAACCTGATGCTGGCGAAGGCGGCGGCGCGGCAGCGCGAATTTGCGATTCGTTCGGCTTTGGGCGCGACTCCGGGGCGGATGATGCGTCAATTGCTAGTGGAAAGCTTCCTGTGTGCGTTAGGGGGAGGAGTACTGGGACTGATTTTTGGCACCTGGACAATGAACATTTTGACGCAAGCGGTCGTTAATGAAGCAGGAGTACGAGGAATCACTGCCCAGATCGATGGGAGTGTTTTGGGGTTTGCAGCGGCTGCGACACTTGTGTCGGCGGTGCTATTTGGGCTGGTACCGGCGTGGCGGGCAACGCGAACCGGGGTATCGCAGATGTTGAAAGACCAAGGCTCGACGACGTCAGCGGGGCCGGGGCATGTGCGATTCCGGAAGTACCTTGTTGCGGGGCAGGTTGCGTTCACATTGCTGTTGCTAACGGGCGGGGCTCTCTTTGCGCAGACGCTGTGGAATTTGCGGAAGCAGAACCTGGGGCTGAGCACGGAAAACTTGATCACGTTTTCAATTTCGCCGCAACTGAGCGGCTATGACGAGGCGCGAACGGTGGCGCTGGTCGATCAGTTGAGGGAACGGCTGGGGGCGCTGCCGGGAGTGAGCGGGGTGGGGTCGTCGCAGATTGCGGTGCTGACGGGAACCGATATGGGGCGGAACATCACGGTGGAAGGCCGTCAAAACCTGGACACTGATGACACGCACGTGAATTTTGACGCGGTGAGTCCGAATTATTTTTCGACGATGAGGATTCCGCTGGTTTCGGGGCGCGAATTCAACGTTGGAGACACAGCGATCAGCACGAAAGTGGCGATCATCAATGAAGCGATGGCGAAAGAGTTTTTCCCGAAAAGAAACCCCATTGGGGTGCATTTCGCGATGGGCTCGGGAAACGACGTGAAGCCAGACATCGAGATCGTAGGAGTCGTGAAGGATACAAAGGAGTCACACGTCCGGGATAAAGATCGGCCGTATTTCTATCAGCCGTATTCGCAATTCGGAAAACTTTTCGGGATGAGTTTCTACGTTCGAAGCCAACAGGACCCATTGTTGATGGCTAACAGTCTGCGCGAGACGGTTCGTGGAGCAGACGCCAACTTGCCAGTTTATGACTTGAAGACAGTGCAGCGGGTGGTGGATGAAGACTTGTTTGCGGAGCGGGTGATCGCGGGGCTTTCGGCGGCGTTTGGCGGATTGGCGGCGTTGCTGGCGGCGCTGGGGATTTACGGAGTGCTGGCGTACCTTGTGGTGCAGCGAACCCGGGAAATTGGAATCCGCGTGGCACTAGGGGCGGCCGCCGGACACGTGAGAGGGCTGGTGTTCAAGGAAGTTGGGTGGATGGTGCTGGGGGGCGCTGTGGTGGGACTGCCGATGGCTTACGGGCTGGCGCGGCTGAGCGAGTCATTGCTCTATGGGGTGCATGCGGGCGATATGGCGGTCTATGCGGTATCTTTGGGAGTCATCTGCCTCGTAGCATTGGCGGCGTGCTACATCCCGTCGCGGCGAGCAATGCGGATCGATCCAATTGTAGCTCTGCGATACGAGTAGCCAAGGACCAGATTTTTTTTGGGCACTAGGAACGGGTGCAGGTGAAACGAGTTTCCGAGATCGAAACCAAGAAGGAGAGCCAATGACCGACGCAAACGCAACACTCATTAAGATGGAAGGCGTGAAGAAGGTGTTTTATACGGATGAAGTGGAGACACACGCTTTGTCCGAGATTCACCTGGAGATCAAGAAGGGGCAATACATCTCGATCGCCGGGCCTTCGGGTTGCGGCAAGTCGACGTTGCTCTCGATTCTCGGGCTGCTGGATTCGCCGACGGGCGGCGGGTATACGCTGAATGGGCAGCCGGTGGCGAATCTTTCCATCAGCGAGCGCACACGAATCCGCAACCGCGAGATTGGATTTATTTTCCAGGCTTTCAACCTGATTGGCGACCTGACGGTGTATGAAAACGTCGAGCTGCCCTTGACGTATCGCGGGACTAGCGCGGCGGAGCGGAAGCAGAAGGTGCAGCATGCGCTGGAACGCGTCGGGATGGCCCACCGGCTGCGTCACTATCCGTCACAGCTTTCCGGAGGTCAGCAACAGCGCGTAGCCGTGGCACGAGCGCTGGTTGGCGATCCGCTGATTCTGATGGCTGACGAGCCGACTGGAAACCTGGACTCGAAGAACGGCGAAGCGGTGATGGAACTGCTGCGCGATTTGCACCGCAACGGCGCAACGGTTTGCATGGTTACGCACGACCAGCGGTACGCAAATTTCGCGGAGCGCACGATTCACCTATTCGACGGCCGGATCGTCGAGGAGACGCAGGAAGCGCGCGTCGGAGCGTAAGCGCCCGCGGATTGCGGGAGCCGCGACATGGAAACGATCTGGCAAGACCTGCGGTACGCCGCCCGGATGCTGGCAAAGAGCCCCGGGTTCACCGCGGTAGCCGTATTGACGCTTGCGCTGGGCATCGGCGCCAACACGGCCATTTTTACAGTTGTGTACGGAGTGCTGCTGCGCCCGCTGCCCTTCCCTGAACCCGACCGCATCGTACAGCTTGCCGAATCCTATCAATCACTATCCGATGAGATGAGCGTCACGTGGAACCAGTTGGAGGACATGCGGAAGTACGGCCAGCTCTTCGAGCATATCGCCGGCTACACGGGCGTTGGCTTTAATCTAGCTACGGGGAATGAAGCTGAGCACGTCCGTGGCGTTCCGGCCTCAGCCGAATATCTCCAAGTGCTGGGTGTGCAGCCCACGCTCGGCCGCGACTTTCTTCCCGAGGAAGACCGAGGTGACGGACAGCGCGTCGCTATATTGAGTCATTCGCTATGGGTGCGCCGCCTCGGCGGAGATTCGGGAGTGATTGGGCAAAAGGTTCTGCTCAATGGGGATGCTTATACCGTTATCGGAGTGATGCCGGCTGGATTTGAGCCGCGTGCCAATTCCGATCTGAATCCCGGGGTTCGAGCGGAACTGTGGGTTCCGCTGGCGCTGGTGGCGAGGACAGCAGGGAGCGGCGAAAACATCAGTGTGATCGGCAGGCTGAAACCGGGTGTGACGCGAGAACAACTCAAGTCGCAGATGGACATCGTCACACGGGATTTCCGAGTCCGGTATCCCAACGTTGTAGGGCAGCAGCTCGTAATAAGTTTCAAGCCGTATCAGGCCATGATCGGCGCAGGGATGCGGCCGTTCCTCCTGGTTTTGCTGGGTGCAATCGGCTTTGTGCTGCTGGTTGCGTGCGCCAACGTGGCCAATTTGCTGCTCGCGCGTGGGAGCTCACGGGGGCGAGAGATTGCAGTACGCGTCGCGATGGGAGCCTCTCGGGTTCGGCTCCTCCGGCAATTGCTTACGGAAAGCATGTTGATTGCCCTAGCGGGAGGAATACTCGGTTTGGCCGTGGCCAGCTCGGGGTTGGGTTCACTACTAGCGATGGCACCCAGCAATTTGCCCCGTTTGAGCGACATTCGCCTGGATGGCTGGGTACTCGCGTTCACGTTTCTGATTTCCATTCTAACCGGAGCGGTGTTTGGAATTGCTCCCGCGCTCTATGCGACCAAGACCAATCTCAGCGAAACGCTTAAAGAAGGAGAAGGAAGGGCCAGTGCCGGAGCTGGCCGCGCAAGGCTGCGGCAAGGATTGGTGATCGGTGAATTTGCTCTGTCCCTGGTGTTGCTAGCCGGGGCGGGGCTGATGATCGCCACGTTCGCGAAATTGATGAACACGAACCCCGGCTTTGATCCTCACCATGTTCTCACCGTGCAATTTTGGCTGACTGGTTCGAAATACAACTCCGCTCCAGAAATAATGAAATTCTATCGCGCGATCGAACAGCGCATTGAGGCTTTGCCCGGTGTAAGCGCCGCGGGCGTCGTCGCGGCAGGATTGCCCCTGGAGCGGGGGGGGAACAATGGCGTGAGGATTGCCGGTCCCAAGGAATCGGAATGGATTTCCATGGACTACCGCGAAATAACTCCGGGCTATTTCCGGACCATCGGAACGTCCTTGGAGCAAGGCCGCGAATTCAGGGAGTCCGATTCCGAGGCCTCCCATTCCGTCGTTATCATCAATGGAGCGGTCGCTCGCAAGTATTTTCCGGATCAGAGCTCACTCGGAAAGCACCTTTACGTCAGCGGCGTTCTTTGTGAAGTGGTCGGCGTTGTGGGCGACGTGAAAAGTTATCTGGACCAACCCGCCGAACCGACGACCTTCATTCCTGCGGCGCAAGCTAAATTGGGAACATCCAAGCTCTTCGAGGGCTGGTTTCCACGAAGTATCGTAGTGCGAACGATGGGAAACCCCCTCATTGTAAACCAGGCGCTAAGAGAAGCGCTGGCGGCAGCGGATCCGCTGGTGCCGACTGGCGCGGTCCGGTCCATGGACCAGGTGCTTGCGCATTCGCTGGCCTTGCGAAGCTTCATGATGCTGCTGTTGAGCATCTTCGGTGGGCTCGCGCTGGTGCTTGCGAGTGTGGGCATTTACGGTGTCATTTCCTTCGCGGTGTCACAACGGACACGCGAAATCGGCGTACGCATGGCGTTGGGGGCGCGGCCTGCGGACGTGCTGCGGATGATTCTGACGGAAGGGTTGAAACTTGTCGCGGCGGGAGTGGTGCTCGGAGTGGCAGCGGCGCTGCTGTTGACAAAATTGCTCGAAGGCATGGTGTACGGAGTGAGTATGAGGGACCCGCTCATTTTCGTACTGGTGAATCTGCTCATGGTTGTGGTCTCGCTGGCGGCATGCTACATCCCCGCGCGGCGCGCGATGCGCGTGGATCCGCTGGTTGCGTTGCGGTATGAATGAAGTGGATCATGTCCCCTTGAGGTTGACGGCAAAAGAAACGAGAATCGTTAGTGGAAGCTCAAGGAGATGATGTGGAGCCATTAATACAGTTGCGGAATTTGGAGAAGGTGATCGAGGCAGGGCCAAATAAATTTTGGCTGTTGCGCAGAATCAATTTAGATATTCAGCCGGGCGAGTTTGTGACAATCATGGGCCCGTCCGGGGCGGGAAAGTCCACGCTGCTGAGCATCATTGGAATGCTCGATGGGGCATGGAGCGGGGACTATTACTTCATGGGGGAAGCCGTCCACAAGCTCAACGTGAAGAAGCGGAACGAGCTGCATAAGGCGAACATCGGCTTCGTTTTTCAGAGCTATCATCTGATCGACAATTTGACGGTCTTCGAAAATCTGGAAGTGCCGCTTTCGTACAAGAATGTGCCGCACAAAGAGCGCGTGAGCCTGGTTTGCGATGCGCTCGATCGCTTCCACATTGTCGGCAAGAAAGACCTGTTCCCGAACCAGCTCTCCGGTGGGCAGCAGCAACTTGTAGGAGTGGCGCGCGCGGTGATTCTCAGTCCCAAATTGATTTTGGCCGATGAGCCAACGGGGAATTTGCATTCCGCACAAGGCGAAGAAATAATGCAGCTTTTCAAGAGGCTGAATGACGCCGGCACAACAATCATCCAGGTTACCCACTCAGAGAGAAACGCCGCTTATGGGAGCCGTATTATCCAACTGAAGGACGGGTGGGTTGTGGGTGACAGCGCAACAGCAGGCGCACCAGTCGGCGCGGCCCAACCCGCGTAAGCAGACGCTTGCTGGCTACATTGGGGTAGTGAAATGACGACGTTTTTTCAGGATTTGCGATTTGCCGTGCGCATGTTGCGGAAGAATCCTGGATTCACCATTGTTGCCGTCTTGACGCTGGCTCTGGGCATCGGCGCGAACTCCGCCATATTCAGCGTGATTAATGGTTTGTTCCTACATCCTCCCGGCATCCCGCACTCCAACAGGCTTGTCGCGCTGCGCGTGAAATACGACAAGCTTGGCTTGATGAACATCGTGGCTTCTGCTCCGGACTTCGCCCAAGTGCGAGACAGCAAGGAGGTGTTCGATTCCGCCGCCATCGTGATGCAAGCTGACTTTAATTATCATGCGGACGAGGGACCGCAACGGCTGCTAGGGGCGCAAGTAACGTGGCAGTGGTTCGACGTGTTTAGCGCGAGGCCGCTCTTTGGCCGCACGTTCGCGTCTGAGGACGACCAGCCCAAAGCTAATCATGAGGTCGTGCTCGCTTACGGCGCCTGGAAGCGTTGGTTTGGCGGCGACGCCGGCGTGGTGGGCCGCACCGTGCAGTTCAACGAACAGCCCTACAAAATTATCGGGGTGATGCCAGCGGAGTTTCGCTGGCCCAGTGAGACGGACCTCTGGGTACCGCTGGGATTGGCCCCTGAAGAGTTTGCTCCCAGCAATCGCTACAATGAAAACTATATTGCTGTCGCGCGCACCCGGGCTGGGGTGACGTTTGCCGGTGCGCAGACCTTTGTTGATGTCCTCACCAAGCGAGACATTCAGAACGATCCGTCCGGAAAATATGCCCGGAATTCCGGTTGGGGAATGTTCGTAGTTCCGCTGGGCGACTTTGTTTTTGGCCAGATCCGAACGCCCCTTCGCATTCTGTTCGGCGCGGTTGCCCTCGTGCTCCTCATCGGGTGCGCCAATATCGCGGGACTGCTCCTGGCGAAGGCCACGGGACGCGCCAAAGAATTTGCCATTCGCTCGGCAATGGGAGCGGAGCAATGGGCCCTGATTCGGCAGACGCTTGCAGAGAGTCTGGTCCTCGCGGGAGCCGGCGCGGCGATGGGGCTGGCTCTTGCCAAGTTCGGAATCAGCGCTTTGCTTGCACTTGCCCCGGAAAACCTGGCCGCAGGAGTGGCAATTCCCATCGATATCTTTGTCGTGCTGTTTACTGGCCTGATTGGGATTCTGGCAGCCGTGGTCTTCGGGATCATACCTGCCTGGCAAGCCTCCAAAATCGATCCCAATGAAGCTCTCAAGGAATGCGGCTCAACGCTCACGACCGGCCTTAGTCGGCTGCGTCTTCGCTCGGTGCTAGTGGTGAGCGAACTTGCCCTAGCGCTGGTGCTGCTTGCGGGGGCAGGATTGCTGCTGAAAAGCCTCTCGCACCTTGGACAAGTAAATCCGGGCTTTCACCCGCAAGGGGTAATGACTGCCGCGCTCGCGCTACCAGAGTCGAAATATGACAAGCCGGAGAAGCAGTTCGTCTTCTTCCAAACAGTGCTGGAGCGGCTGGCATCGGCACCTGGAGTGACTGCCGCGGGTGCAGGTTATCCTTTGCCGTTCAGCGGAAGCGACAGCACGGCATCGTTTGGCATCGAGGACCGCCAGGTTGTACTTGGCGATCCCGGTCCGCACGGAGCCATCCGCTTTGTCTCGCCGGGATATTTTTCAGCACTGGGCATCCCGCTTCTCAGAGGCCGCTATTTCACCGACCAAGATCGCAAGGGAACACAGCCAGTGGCCATGGTGGACGAGAATCTGGCACAGCAATATTGGCCGAAACAGGACCCCATTGGTAAGCGGCTTCGCCATAACAGCTCAGATCCCTGGTCGACCGTCGTCGGTGTCGTGGGTCACATTCGCTTCAGCCAACTCGCGGGCGAAGAGGAGTCCTCCGAGGGCTCTCAAAGCTCGACGAAAGGTTCGTACTATTTTCCTATCTATCAAACGGAAGCCCCGTTTGGATTCCTGATCGCCCGGACGCCGGGCGATGAGGCCGCCCTGGCCGATACCATTCGAGAAGCGGTGCATGCCGCCGACGCGAATCAACCTGTGCATGACCTGAAAACCATGAACGTGCGGGTTTGGTCATCCATGGGCCCGCAGCGTTTCGCGGTAACGCTGCTCGGAGTATTCGCGGCCATGGCATTGTTGTTGGCCGCGCTGGGGCTTTATGGACTGATCAGCTTCATGGTGGCGCAGCGCACACATGAAATTGGAATCCGCATCGCGCTGGGCGCCGCGACGGTTGACGTACTACGCCTAGTGGCGAGACAAGGGATGAGTTTGATTGCCGCGGGGCTAAGCATTGGCGTGGCCGCGTCTGCCGCGGTCGGCTTCCTGATGAGGAGCTTGCTTTACGGCGTGCAGCCAAGCGATCCGGTAACGTATCTCGGTGTGGCCCTGGTGCTCGCGCTGGTGGCGTTGTTGGCGTGCTATCTGCCGGCGAGGCGCGCTACGCGTGTCGATCCGCTTGTCGCGCTGCGGTATGAGTGAAGGCATACGCATTCTGCGCGGTTCGCTCGCTTCTCACCGTGCCTGAAAGACGACAGTAGGATAAACTTCGCAAAACCATTCGAATGAAGACGACTAATCCGCACTCTTATCGAGTACTTTTAGCTGACGACCAGGCGGACATTCGCGATGCCCTGCGCTTGCTCTTAAAGCGTGAAGGGTATGAAACGCAGGGTGTTGCCTCTCCCGCTGAGGCGCTGAGTGCCATCGAATCGCGGGAATTTGACGCGGCGCTGATGGATCTTAATTACACGCGAGACACCACGTCAGGGCAAGAGGGACTCGACCTGCTCACGCGCATCCAAATGCTCGACAGTACTTTGCCTGTTATCGTCATGACGGCATGGAGCAGCATCGAAGTTGCCGTGGAGGCGATGCGGCGCGGGGCGCGCGACTTTGTACAGAAGCCCTGGGAGAATACCCGGCTGCTCGCTATTCTGCGAACGCAAATCGATTTGCGCCAGGCGCTGAGGCAAGCATCAAGGCTCGAAGCCGAGAACCGCATCCTGCGCGCTGAATCGCGGCCGACTTTTCTGGCGAAATCTCCCGCGATGGCGCCGGTTCTGGAGCTAATTGGGCAAATCGGACCTTCGGACGCAAACGTTTTGATCACCGGAGAACACGGCACTGGAAAAGAAGTTGTCGCGCGAACTCTTCATGCGTTGTCGACACGCTCGACGAAGCCGATGGTGACCGTGAATGCAGGCGGGTTATCGGAAGGCGTGTTTGAAAGCGAGCTGTTCGGACACGTAAAAGGCGCATTTACTGATGCGCGCGCAGACCGCGTAGGGCGGTTTGAACTTGCCGATAGCAGCACTCTATTTCTGGACGAAATCGCCAACGTTCCGTTAAATTTGCAGGCAAAACTTCTGCGCGTTCTGGAAACGGGGGATCTCGAGCGTGTTGGATCGTCCACAACTCGGCGCGTCAATGTGAGAGTTCTGGCGGCCACGAATGCTGACGTAAATGCGGAGGCCGCTGCCGGGCGGTTCCGTCAAGACCTCCTCTTTCGCCTGAATACCATCGAGATCCACATCCCTCCACTGCGTGACCGACGCGAGGACGTCGATCTCCTAGCGTATCATTTTCTCCACGGCTACTCGCAGCGCTACCGCAAAAACATTTCCGGTTTCGACACAGCCGCGGTCAAGGCTCTGCATGAGCATGCCTGGCCGGGCAATGTTCGCGAACTGGATCATGCGGTGGAGCGCGGCGTGCTGCTTTCGCCTGGCCCTTCCGTCCGCGCGGCAGACCTGGGATTGCGCGCGCAGGCCGCCGGCGGTGCGGCCAAGCTGGAGGAGATGAGCCTCGACGAAGTGGAGCGGTACCTCATTCAGCGAACTCTCTCCCGCCATGAAGGGAATGTCAGCCAGGCAGCCAAAGCTCTGGGATTGAGCCGCAGCGCCATGTATCGCCGATTGCAAAAACATGGACTGGAATGAGGCAACTGTCCTATGACCGCCGTATCCAGCTCCTCGCGCTAGCGGCTGGTTTCCCGGGCTCGTTGATCGCCATGATTCTCTTGTGGCGTGGTAATTATTCTTCCGGCGCTGTTTGGACGCTTGCCTTTCTGATCCTTTCTCTGTGGCTCGGCTTCGCTTTCTCCCTGCGTCATCGCGTGGTCTTTTCGCTGCAAACACTTTCAAATCTGCTGGCCGCCCTACGTGAAGAAGACTTTTCGCTGCGCGCTCGCGGGGCACGCAGCGACGACGCCATGGGTGAAGTGATGATTGAGGTCAATGCCCTCAGCGAGGTCCTTCGGCAGCAGCGCTTGGGCGCCTTAGAAGCCAATGCCCTTTTGCGGACGGTGATGGAGGAGATTGACCTTGCCGTCTTCACCTTCGATAACAACAATAAGCTGCGGCTGGTTAATCGCGCGGGCGAACGCTTGCTGGGCCGCCCTGAAGGGCGCGTGCTGGGGTCTACTGCGGAGGAACTAGGGCTGGGAACTTGCCTGGAAGGCGAACCGGCGCACACGATGGAACTGGCTTTTCCCGGTGGTTCGGGGCGCTGGGGGCTGCGTCGAGGGACTTTTCGCCAGGGAGGCTTGCCTCATCAGTTGGTAGTCCTCAGCGACTTGAGCCGGACGCTACGCGACGAAGAGCGCAAAGCGTGGCAGCGACTGATTCGCGTTCTTGGGCATGAATTGAACAATTCCCTTGCTCCCATTCAGTCCGTCGCGCAGGGTTTGGAGAGCGGGCTCCTGAGCGCCTCGAAGTCTTCCGAACTGCATAGCGAAGCGACCGCATCGATTCTGGATGATCTCCGGCAGGGGCTTAGCATCATTCGCTCTCGCACCGAGGCGCTTGGGCGTTTCATGGCCGCTTACGCGCAGCTTGCGCGGCTGCCGCAGCCGAAGCTCCTCCCCGTAAATGTCTCGGAATGGATAGGCCGGACTATAAAACTCGAGACTCGGGTGAAGGTGAGCCTAATGAAAGGGCCCGATGTGGTCGTATCAGCAGACGCCGACCAGTTGGAGCAGTTGCTGATCAACGTGGTTCGGAATGCGGCGGACGCGACGCTGGAAACCGGTGGCTCTGTTCAAGTCGGCTGGTCCCGTCAAGGCGCACAACTTGATGTGTGGGTGGTGGACGAGGGCCTCGGCCTTCCCAACACTTCGAACCTGTTCGTTCCGTTCTTTACCACCAAGCCGGGCGGCTCCGGGATTGGTCTGGTTCTTAGCCGTCAGATCGCCGAAGCTCACGGCGGCGAACTCAGCTTGAAAAATCGCACTGACAAACAGGGCTGCGAAGCCCGGCTGCGCCTTCCGATTTAACCACTGGGACACAACCTCTTTTATTTGTAGCGCCTGAGCATGCCTAAGCTTTTACAAAATCCTTAGGTACATCTCATTGCTTCCTAAGGTTCTGCTCGCTAAGGTGTCCCCTGCGCTAGGGGCGTGCGTTCGGCCCTTTTCGGCGGCCTCCGAGGGAATCAAAGAGGCATAGGCTTATCGACATCGGCAGTCGAGGAGATTCTTGTGCAAGACTTCACTTACGTTGTGGCGACAATTCTCTTCTTTGCCATTGCGATTCTCTATGTCCGCGGCTGCGAACGCTTGAAATAGCAGGGAGACCCGGGATGCTTGGAAATGTCTTACTCATCGTTATCTGCGTGTTTTTATTGGGATATCTGCTGGTCGCCCTGCTGAAACCGGAGAAGTTCTGACATGACGGCGAATGGCTGGTTCCAAATCTTCCTTGTGCTTGGGGTAATCTTTGCAATCACCAAGCCGCTGGGCATTTTCATGACGCGGGTGTTCACCCGGGAAAAGACGTTTCTAGACCCAGTGTTGCGCCCGATCGAAAAACTCGTCTATCGCCTGACCGGCGTGGACGAGCGACATGAGATGCGCTGGACAGAGTACACCTTCGCCATGCTGTTGTTCAGTGGCGTTTCCATGGTGCTCTTATATCTATTAGAGCGGACGCAGCAGTGGCTCCCACTCAATCCGCAGAAAATGGTCAACGTCCCGCCGGCGCTGGCCTTCAACACGGCCGCATCTTTTACCACCAATACCAACTGGCAAAACTATGGCGGCGAATCGACCATGAGTTATTTCACGCAGATGGCCGGTTTGGCTTACCACAACTTTACTTCGGCGTCGGCCGGCATTGTGATGGCCATAGTGATCATCCGCGGTATCGCGCGCAAAGAAACCGACAAGCTTGGAAATTTCTGGGTGGATATGACGCGCTGCATGCTCTGGGTCCTGCTGCCGGTTTGCCTGGTGGGTTCACTGGTGCTCGTCTCTCAAGGAGTTGTGCAGAACCTGAAGCCCTACACGGCGGTCCAGCTCGTCGAGCCGCAGACGGTACAGGTGACCGGCGCGGACGGAAAGACATCGACGCAAGTTGTGCGCGAACAGGTGATCGCACAAGGGCCGGTGGCATCGCAGGAGTTAATCAAGGAATTCGGCACCAATGGCGGCGGCTTCTTCAATGCAAACAGCGCGCACCCTTTTGAGAATCCCACTCCGATGTCTAACTTTTTCGAACTTGTGCTGATCTTCGCAATTTCCTCGGGCCTTACCTACACACTGGGCCGCATGACCGGCTCTCCTCGGCACGGCTGGGCCGTCTGGGCCGCGATGGTGGTGCTGTTTCTGATGGGCGTAACGACGGCGTATTGGGCGGAGGCCAAGGGGAATCCGATCTTAGCCGGAGTGGATCAGCGGGCTGGACCGTTGCAGCCCGGCGGCAATATGGAAGGCAAGGAAGTTCGTTTCGGGATCGCCAATTCCGCGCTATTTGCCACCATGACCACGGACACCAGCTGCGGCGCGGTGAACAGCATGCACGATTCGTTCACCCCGCTGGGCGGTATGGTCCCATTAATCAACATTATGCTCGGTGAAGTGGCCTTCGGCGGCGTCGGGTCCGGACTCTACGGGGTGGTCGTGTTCGTCATCCTGGCAGTATTTATCGCTGGACTGATGGTGGGGCGAACTCCGGAGTACTTGGGGAAAAAGATCGAATCTTACGACGTCCAAATGGCCATGCTTTCGATCCTGATTATGACATTTGTGATTCTCGGTTTCGCTGCTGTTGCCGTGGTCAAGCCCTTTGGCACCTCCAGCATCTCCAATCCAGGGCCGCATGGGCTCTCGCAAATCCTCTATATCTATACGTCGTCGGTGGGCAACAATGGCTCGGCGTTCGCGGGCTTGAACGGCAACACGATGTGGTACAACACCAGCGGCGCAGCAGCCATGCTGCTGGGCCGCTTCTTCATGGTCATTCCGGTGCTCGCCATTGCCGGGAATCTAGCCAAGAAGAAAATCGCCCCCACCTCTGCAGGTACGTTCCCCGTGACCGGGGCACTATTCACGGCTTTGCTCGTTTCCACAATTCTCATCGTGAGTGCGCTCACATTTTTCCCGGCGCTCAGTCTGGGTCCGATTCTCGAGCACCTGCAAATGCTTGCCGGGAAGGTTTTCTGAGGCCGCAATGACCGAACATCTACAACACAAAGGAATATCGCTCGCCGATTCCAAGATTCTACGGAGAGCCCTGCTGGACTCATTCCGCAAACTGGATCCGCGAACCATGATCAGGAACCCGGTGATGTTTGTCGTGGAGGTGGGCGCGCTGCTGACCACGATTCAACTGGTACGCGACCAACTGCACCACGCGGGCAGCTTTGGCTGGGGACTCCAAATCACCTTGTGGCTGTGGTTCACCGTTGTGTTTGCGAACTTTGCTGAGGCCATGGCGGAGGGACGCGGCAAGGCACAGGCGGACACGTTGCGCAAAGCCCGGGCGGAGACGGAGGCTCGCCGTTTACGCGGAGATGGGTCAATCGAGGTTATTGCAAGCTCCAAGCTGCGCTCGGGAGACACGGTTGTCGTTGCTGCTGGAGAGTTCATCCCAGGCGACGGCGAAGTGATCGAAGGAGTGGCATCGGTCGATGAATCAGCGATCACCGGGGAATCTGCGCCCGTGATTCGCGAGTCGGGCGGTGACCGCTCGGCAGTTACCGGCGGCACGCGCGTGCTCTCCGACGAAATCAAAATACGGATCACTTCCAATCCAGGCGAGACGTTTCTCGACCGCATGATTCGCCTGGTCGAAGGCGCCTCCCGGCAAAAAACGCCGAACGAAATCGCTCTGAACATCCTTCTTGCGGGACTGACGATCATCTTCTTGTTGGCGGTCGTGACGCTCCAGCCTTTTGCGATATATTCTGGGGCTCCACAGAACATCTTCGTCCTGGTTTCCCTGCTGGTCTGCCTAATTCCGACAACCATCGGCGGATTGCTCTCGTCCATCGGGATTGCGGGAATGGACCGAATGATTCAGCGAAATGTCATCGCCATGTCGGGCCGCGCCGTGGAGGCATCCGGCGACGTGGACGTGCTTTTGCTCGACAAGACCGGCACGATCACCCTGGGGAACAGGCAGGCAACTTCGTTTCACCCTTGCCCCAGCGTGAACGAAACGGATCTCGCGAGTGCTGCGCAGCTTGCGTCATTTGCGGATGAAACGCCGGAAGGCCGCTCCATCGTGGTGCTTGCCAAGGAAAAGTATGGCCTTCGCGGCCGTGAACTGGCTCCGCACAATCCGATCTTCATTCCGTTTTCGGCACAGACCTGCATGTCCGGCGTTGACCTGGATGGCCACGAAATCCGCAAGGGCGCACCGCAAGCCATCGAGAAATATGTCGCTGAAAGAGGCCAGTTGGTGCCTCCTGAAATCAAACAGATCATTCGTGAAATTGCGAATGGCGGCGGCACACCTTTATTGGTGGCAGAGAACCGTCAAGTGCTCGGCGCAATCGCCCTGACAGACGTCGTTAAGGGCGGCATGCGCGAGAGATTCGATCATCTTCGAGCAATGGGCATTCGCACGATGATGATCACCGGTGACAACCCGCTAACCGCCGCCGCAATCGCGCGCCAAGCCGGTGTGGACGATTTTCTCGCTGAAGCCAAACCAGAAGACAAGATGGCGCTTATAAAGCGTGAACAAGCCAAAGGCAAGCTCGTGGCCATGACCGGTGATGGCACGAATGACGCCCCAGCCCTGGCGCAGGCAGATGTCGGCGTCGCCATGAACACCGGCACGCAAGCGGCGAAAGAGGCGGGAAACATGGTTGATCTCGACTCCAACCCCACAAAGCTCATCGAGATCGTCGAAATTGGCAAGCAATTGCTCATCACACGAGGCGCACTCACGACCTTCTCGGTCGCCAATGACGTGGCGAAGTATTTCGCCATCATCCCAGCGATGTTCGCCGGCGCATTCCCGGTGCTGAACGTCCTGAACGTGATGCACCTGCGCACGCCGGAATCCGCGATCTTGTCGGCAGTCGTGTTCAACGCCCTGATCATTATCGCGCTTATCCCGCTGGCGCTTCGCGGAGTGGCCTACCGGCCCTTGGGCGCAGCGGCCTTGCTGCGACGGAATCTGCTGATCTACGGTGTCGGCGGAGTCATCGCGCCCTTTTTCGGCATCAAGCTCATTGACATGCTGCTCACTCATCTGGGAATGGCCTAGAGGAAATCATGAAAAACAATCTTCTCATCTCCATATGGTTCACTCTGGTGACGACAGTGATCTTCGGTCTGATCTATCCGCTCGTCGTCACCGGCTTCTCACAACTGTTGTTTCCCGGCAAGGCCAACGGACAACTGATCGAAAGAAACGGCAAGCTGGTGGGATCACGGATTATCGGGCAAGCGTTCACTGGTCCCGGCTACTTCCATTCGCGGCCGTCGGCGGCCGGGACGGGAAACGGATATGATCCAACTTCCAGCAGCGGCTCGAATTTGGGGCCAACAAATAAAGTCTTGCTCGATCGCATCAATGGTGACGTGCAAAAGTTACATGCCGAAAATCCGGACTCCCCGATCCCCATTGATCTTGTGTCCACATCAGGCTCAGGCCTCGACCCCGACATTTCCCCCGCCGCCGCTGAGTTCCAGATTCCTCGAGTCGCTCGGACGCGCCAGGTGAGCGAGGCTGAGCTACGGTCACTCGTCGCCAAGCACACTTTGGGAAGACAGCTTGGCATCTTAGGCGAGCCGCGCATAAACGTTCTCGGGCTGAATCTGGATCTCGATGCTCGGCGTCCGCTTTCGAAATAGGCGGTCGTCTCTGCGGCGATCTTGCCATCCGCCGGAATCTTGGCAATTCTATTGTTTTCGAGAAGGTGACTTGGGGATGTTCAAGCTCGGCGGTTGGAAGCGGTATCCCACCCACGGTTCCGTCCGGATGTACTTGGGGTTCGCCGGATCGCTTTCGATCTTCTTGCGCAGCTGATTGATGACCACACGCAGATTCTCGGTTTCTTCCCCATAATCCGGCCCCCAAACAGCCTGCAGGAGCCTTCGATGCGTCAGCGGCTTGCCCTGATTGGCAACCAGATGCTTGAGAACGTCGAATTCCTTGGGAGTCAGGTGTACTTCCTGGCTGCGCACGGTCAACTGCCGGGTTTCAAAATCCAGCGTCAGCTCTTTCGAAACAAAAGGAGGCAGCGCGTCACCGGGAGCATACCTCCGCAATGCGGCACGAATACGCGCCAGCAATTCTTCGATGCCGAAGGGTTTGACCACATAATCGTCCGCGCCCGCATCGAGAGCGAGCACTTTGTCCCGCTCGGCGTTTCGAACTGTGAGCATGATAATGGGGGCGTCGGAAGCTCGCCGAATCTCGCGGCACGCTTCGATCCCGCCGATACCCGGCATGTTCACATCGAGAAGCACAAGGTCGGGCTTCTCCTTGCGAACGGCCTCCACTGCCTCCTCACCTGTCTTGGCCTCGATGATCACGTATCCCTGACTCGAGAGAGTGGAGCGCAGCACTCGCCGAATCTGCGGCTCATCATCTGCGACCAGAATTGATGCGTCCGTCATATAGCTCGTTCCATTCTTCGCGCAATGGGAAATGAAAAAGAGAAAACCGAGCCGTGACCGAGCTGGCTCGTCACTCCGATAGTCCCATTGTGGGCTGTCACAATTGCCTTTGCGATGGCCAGGCCCATTCCTGTGCCACGCACAAGATAGCGCTGGTCTTTTCCACGATAGAATTTGTCGAAAATCATTCCCTGCTCGAGATCGTCGATGCCCGGACCGCGGTCGGCCACGCTCGTCGTTACGTAATCCCCACTCAGTTCTGCCGTGATGATGATCGGCTCCACCTTTGGCGAATACAGATTGGCATTGTCGATCAGCTTCACCAAAATGTCCTGGGCACGGTCGAGATCCGCCTCCACGGGTGGAAGATCCGGTACCACTCTCACCTGAATTTCCCTCGCCCCCAGTGAAGATTTGGAGAGCGCGAGCGCACCCTGAATAATGTCCTCGATCGATGTGGGCGCAAAATGCAGTTCGATTTCACCGGCTTCCAGCCGTGCCATCTCGGCAGCCTCTTCGACAAGATGGTTCAAACGGTCGCACTCTTCATTGATGATACTTAACAATTCGTGAGCTTGCGGAACAACCACGTCCCCGCTGGAGAGCAGGCTGGTCACCGCCGCTTTCATGGAGGTCAGCGGCGTCCGGAAATCATGAGTGACGGAATCCAGCAGCGCAGATTTCAGCCGCTCTCCTTGCCTCTCGGCCTCCGTCTGACTTAGTTGTTCCACGGCTCGTGCTCGTTCGATGGCGATGGCCACCAGGCTGCTGACCGCATCGAGTGTCTGGCGTGAAAGCCTAGCACCCGAAATACCGAGGCTCCCGATGGCCCGCACGCCGAGGCGCACCGGAACAAAGTAAACACTCTGCTGCGAATCGATGGTGATTTCATCGCGCAGGAACGCTGTCTTCATTTTCTCTTCATCGAGATGGGCTGCGCCATACCCAGATCGATAGAACTTTTCTTTCTGTGGAAGAAATAGCTCAGCGGCGCCCGCCTCGAAACTCTCCACGATATAGTTCGGGACGGCATTCATCAACTGGATGACGTTACCTTCTCCCAGCAATTTTTGGCTGAATTTGTACAGGCGTTCAATCTCGCGGCGGCGGCTGTGCGCTTCGTCTGCTTCCCTGCGGATCCGGGCCGAGAGCTGGCTGCCCATGATAGAGGTAACCAGGAATGCGCCGAGCGCCACCCAGTTCTGCGGCGAGGCAATGGAAAGTGTCCCGATGGGAGGGAGGAATTCATAGTTGAATACCAGCATCGCCACCACTGACATGATGACGGACACTGCCATCCCCCAGACCGCGGAAACTGCTAGAATTGCCAGAAGGAACGAAAGGGCCACGGTGGTTTGATTTACTGATAGTACGTGGCGGTAAAGAAATGCGATGCCGGCGACGATGAGAATAGAAATCGCGACACCAAAAGTCCGGCCGGCAAGAAGTCTCTGCACCCGCCTATTCTAGCGCAGGCCATGGAATTGCCGCGGAGAAGATAATCCATTGCTAAAGAAGCCGGAAGACTGGTTGGAAATTGCCTCTCCCCCGCAAAAGTCCCGCGGCATTTTCAAGCTTTTCCTCGGTTATGCTCCCGGTGTCGGCAAGACCTTTAGCATGCTGAGCGAAGCGCTCCGGCGCAGAAGTCGCGGCGAAGACGTCGTGATTGGAGTTGTGGAAACTCACGGCCGCAAAGGCATCGAAGAACTTCTCACCAATATCGAGTCGGTTCCACGGAAGAAAATCGAATACAAGGGTACGGTCTTCGAGGAGATGGATGTCGATGCCATTATTGCGCGTCATCCGCAGGTAGTTCTGGTCGACGAGCTGGCACATACGAATATCCCGGGGAGCAAGCATCGCAAGCGCTACGAAGACGTCCAGGAAATCCTGGCCGCAAAAATCGACGTAGTCTCGACCCTTAACATCCAGCATATTGAGAGTATCGCGCCCATCGTGCGCTCCATCACCGGCATCACCGTGCGCGAAACGGTTCCGGACTGGGTTCCCCTCACTGCCACCGAGACTGTAATGGTGGACCTCACTCCCGAAGCCTTGCAAAACCGTATGAAACGAGGGGACGTCTACAGCTCCGAGAAAGTGGAGCGTTCCCTCAAGAATTTCTTCCGCCGCGGCAATCTCATCGCCCTGCGCGAACTCGCTTTGCGCCAGGTCGCCGAGCAGGTTGACCGCAGCCTCGAATCCTACATGGAAGCGGAGGACATCCGGAAAAACTGGGCGGTTCGGGAACGCACAGCCGTCTGTATCTCTTCAAATCCTTCGGGACAATACCTCATCGCTCGCGGCGCTCGCATGGCTCGCCGAATGGATGCCGAACTCTATGTGGTTCACGTGGACCGCGAGTTCGGCATGAAAGATGCAAATCAAAATGTCATCAACGCCAATTTGCGCTTTGCGGAGAGTCTGGGCGCTCAGGTGGTACGTCTGAAGGGCCGAAGTGTTGCCGACAGTGTGGCTGAATTTGTTCGCTCGAAACACATCACACACGTAATTTTTGGCCGCGCCGCGATTCGCGATTGGCGCAAGTATTTGTACCTATCGGCGGTACATCGGTTCCTGCGCGAATCGCCTGCCGTGGACGTTCATATTGTCACTCAGGAATCGGAAGAGTAGCTTTGAATTACGGTGCCGCCGGGTTTTGCACACTGCCTTTCAATTCAAGCTCGATCTCTACCGCGTGGTTCACCTTGAGGAAGAAGCTGCTCGGATTCTTAAGACCCCAATCGATGAAGGGCACGTTGAACTTCGCACTGCCGGTCCAATGATTTCCGGCTAATTCAGCTTGCACCGGCACGGTTAGTTCGTGTTCGCTGCCATGCAAAGCAAACAGTCCGTGTACCCGAACTACAAATAATCCCTGCGGCATAATTTTTCCTTCCACGCGGTCGGGTCGAAAAATGACTTCCGAGTATCGCCCGCTTTCGAGAACCTCTTTGTGCATTTTCTTGTCGCGTGAATCATTGCCGCTATTCCCGCTTGTCGCGTCTAGGACGATTTCGCCGCTGGCCTTGCCGCTCACTGGGTCAAGGTGCACGGTCCCCTTCTTTAGTGCAAACGTTCCGTGAACCGTATGGAGCGTCGTATCGAGAGTCCAGTGCACCTTGCTCTGCGTAGGATCGAGTTCGACAACAATTTCAGTCGCCGGGAGCTGCGGCGCGGCATGCTGGGGCAGGGCGCTGAGCACCATCAGCGTCACGGGCGCTGCTAACAGGTAATAGAAGACCGTTGCCGGGCGGCTTCGAGACCAGTTCATCTTTCACACTTTCTATTCATGCAGTCAGAAATTGCCAACCGAGGCGCAAACTTGTGGCGGCCAGAAATTTCGAGGAAGCCTCTCCCAGATGCACTGCCAGCAGTCGAGCGAATAGCTCCGACTCCGCAGCCAAACCTCGCAGCGCGCGCTTTCTTAAGGACGGATATCGATCGAGCAAGAGCAAAAGCCGGCCCATCGTATTCGGCCGCCTTGCGAGTCGGCGGTGTGCATGCTGGTAACTCTCAAGCTCTCCGTTCGCTAATGCTTCGGCGAGCGCTATCGCTTGGAGGAAACTCAAGCAGAGTCCTTCCCCAGTGATAGCGTCAACACTTCCGGACGCGTCTCCTGTCAGCGCCACATTCCGCCTGTAGACCCGGCCCAATCTGCGTGTGACGGTTACGGCGCCTCGTTCCAAGCTGCTTGGTTCCGCATGGCATAAACAGCTGGCCAACTTGGGGAACTCACGCCAGGCATCTTCAAGACGCATCTGCGAGTCACGCGAAATTAGCGACACGCAAGTCTCGTCCCTCCCGAGTGGTGTAACGTATGCCTGCGCCTTTTGGCCCCAATGAATCTCCATGCAATCGGTCCATGCTTTCACTCGAAAATGCTGTCTCTGAGCGAAGCGCATTTCTTGCCCCGCATTTGCACCCAAACCGATCCAACGCCTAACACGAGAGCGGATTCCATCTGCCCCGATAATCCACCGCGCCCGCAATATCGAATCGCTAACGATTACACCATCAACACACAAGCCAGCGACGGCTGTGTTCCAAAGCAGAGTGATTCCACACTCTTGCGCTCGTTCCGCCATCCTTTGGTGGAGTACAGTTCGACGAATCCCAAAACCGCTTGTACCCGAAAAGCTAGCTTCCACCGAGCTGGAGGCGTCTTTGAAGCAGACTCCCTTCAAAGCCTGCCCATCGCCTGGGCAAAACGCCACACCTAGCTCGCGTAGTGCTGCCAAAGCGCCCGGCATCAAGCCTTCACCACAAGCTTTGTCGATGGGAGGTTTCGCGCCGTCCACGACGGCAACCTCGAACCCCTTCATTCGTGCAGCGATGGCGGCTGCCAATCCTGCTGGCCCCCCACCTATCACCAACACACCTTTGCCTTTCGTCACGGGGTCTCCTCGGATCGCTTCTTTTCTGTGTGGGCGGAAAGCATATTAGTTAGATGTTGAAACGCCTAGGAAGATGCCCGACTCGTTTCGTCAACCCTTGCGCGACGGGCCAGACAGGGAGCAGAACCGCTAACACTTGATAAGCTTTGCATAAGCTGAATTTATTTGATTCAACATAACTATTAATTTGACTCATTTACTTTCGCGCGTCATCCTGCTACTTTGATGGCGAGCCTAGGCACAGCCTCGCTGTCGCGAACGATAGAAATTGAATGCTCGCGAAGGATAAGACTGCTCGAATTGTGGACTCCATTGCGGTGCGTATTATTCCCGTTCCCATAAGGGGGACAACAGGCGGATGATGGTGGCCTAGTACAGAATCAGGGAATCTTTCGGGGCCATCATCTGAGACTGGATGATGGCTTTAGTTTTTTGCGGGCTTGTCAATCTTAGGATGGCAGCAGTCTAAATGACCATCGAAGGGACCCTGCAGTGAGCGACTCTTTGCCCAAACTACGCAGCCGCACTCTAATCGACGGCGCAAGCCGCTCGGGTGCGCGCTCCATGCTTCGCGCCTGCGGCCTTCAGGATGATGACTTCAAGAAGCCGCTGATCGGCGTGGCCAATACCTGGATCGAGATCGGGCCCTGCAACTATCACCTTCGCGAACTCGCGCAGCATGTGAAGGAGGGCATTCGCGCCGCTGGTGGAACCCCTCTGGAGTTCAACACTGTCTCCATTTCCGACGGCATCACCATGGGTACGGAGGGCATGCGCACGTCTCTGGTCAGCCGCGAAGTCATCGCCGACTCAATTGAGCTTGTCACCCGAGGGAATCTCTTCGATGCGTTGGTCGTTCTCGTCGGCTGCGACAAGACCATTCCCGGGGGCGTGATGGCCTTGGCGCGGCTCAACATTCCGGGACTTATCCTGTATGGCGGCTCGATCGCGCCAGGCCAGTTCGAGGGCCACACCGTCACGATTCAGGATGTCTACGAAGCGATCGGCAAGCACGCCCGCGGCGGAATGTCCGACGCCCAACTCAAGTCGCTTGAAATTGCCGCCTGCCCCGGAGCCGGCGCCTGCGGCGGACAGTTCACGGCGAACACGATGGCATTGGTCTGCGAGTTCCTGGGGATCGCACCCATGGGACTTTCGAGCATTCCCGCCACGAATGCCGGAAAGGGAAACGCCGGTCATCGCGCGGGCGAACTGGTTATTGATCTTCTGCGACGCGATGTTACTCCCTCGAAAATTATCACCAAAGCGGCGATTGAGAACGCGATCGCTGGCGTCGCCGCAACCGGTGGTTCGACAAATTCTGTGCTTCATCTTCTGGCTATCGCCAACGAAGCAAAAATAACACTCTCCATTGACGATTTTGATCGCATCAGTTCGCGCGTGCCGATCATTGCAGATCTCAAACCCGGAGGACGATTTGTCGCAACCGATCTCTACGCAGCAGGCGGCACTGCGCTCGTCGCAAAGCGCCTTCTTGAAGCTGGACTGCTCCGCGGCGACGCCATCACCGTCACCGGACGAACCCTCGGCGAAGAAGCGGCCGCTGCCAAGGAAGCGCCCGCGCAGCAAGTTGTACGCAAACTCGACGCACCGCTCAAGCCGACCGGTGGACTCGTTATCCTCAAAGGAAATCTAGCTCCCGAAGGCTGCGTCATAAAAGTCGCGGGCCACAATTTCCAGAACTTCCGCGGCCCCGCTCGTGTTTTTGACAACGAGGAAGCAGCTTTCGCCGCTATCGAAAAAAACATCATCAAAGCCGGGGACGTCGTGGTCATTCGTTACGAAGGCCCGAAAGGCGGTCCCGGCATGCGTGAAATGCTCGCTGTGACCGCGGCTCTAGTTGGCGCCGGACTTGGCGATTCCGTAGCTTTGCTCACCGACGGCCGTTTCTCGGGAGCTACTCACGGATTTATGGCTGGGCACCTCGCACCCGAGGCCGCCAATGGCGGCCCAATCGCGGCCGTCGCGGACGGCGACATCATCGTGTTCGACATCCCTAGCAGGCAATTGAATGTCGAGCTCAGCACAGCGGACATCCAGAAGCGTCTCGCTGTCTGGAAACCGCCAGCGCCGCGCTTCGCCAGCGGTGTCATGGCTAAATACGCTTTGCTCGTTTCCTCTGCCTCTGTCGGGGCAGTCACTTCCGTCCCTACCTCCTTTTCGGGAACGACCCAACCTGGTTTGAACGCGAGGACCCTATGAAGCTCACCGGTGCGGAAATTCTTTGCGAATCGCTCACGCGTCTCGGCGTGCGCGAGATCTTCGGCTATCCCGGTGGCGCCATTCTCCCGGTCTATGACGCGCTTGGCAAATCGAAGCTGCACCACGTCCTTGTTCGCCACGAGCAGGGCGCCACCCACATGGCTGACGGTTATGCGCGCGCCAGCGGTGGAATTGGCGTCGCCATGGCCACTTCCGGTCCGGGTGCAACAAACATGGTTACCGGTATCGCCACTGCCATGCTGGATTCTTCCCCCGTTGTTTGCATTACCGGCCAAGTCAGCAGCAAAGTCTTGGGCTCTGACGCGTTTCAAGAGATCGATATCACGGGCATTACCATGCCCATCACCAAGCACAACGTGGTGGTAACGAGAGCCGAGGACATTGCGCGCACCATTCGCGAAGCCTTCCTGATCGCCAACAGTGGCCGCCCCGGCCCAGTCCTTGTCGACATCACAAAAGATGCCCAACAGGCTTCCGCGGAATTTAACTGGGAAGTATGCGCGCCAAAACTTCCACCAAAGCGCCGGCGCAACAATCACGACCAGGCCGAATTCGACCGTGCCATCGAGATGCTGAACACCGCCAAGCGCCCCATCATTCTCGCCGGCCATGGCATAATGGTTTCCGGCGCGATGCGCGCCTTTGAGCAGTTCGTCCGCTCCGGCAGCTATCCCGTCGCGATGACGCTCCTCGGCATCGGCTGCTTCCCTGCCAACGATCCGATGAACCTCGGCATGATGGGCATGCACGGAGAAGCCTGGGTAAACAACGCCATTCAAGAAGCCGACCTCCTTATTGCCGTCGGCATGCGTTTTGACGACCGCGTCACGGGCGACCTTCGCACTTACGCCAAGAGCGCCCGCAAGATTCACATTGAGATCGATCGCGCGGAAATCAACAAGAACGTGCAGGTTGACGCGGCCCTCGTCGGCGATGCGCGCGAGGTGCTCGAACGGCTCACGCCCCATCTCCAGACCTGTGACCACAGCGAGTGGATTCGCCATGTCGCCGAGCTGAAAGGCGATTCCGCGGTGCGCGATATTCAGAGCTTGCCCGACAACGGCCACCTCTACGCCGCCCATGTCATCAACGATATCTGGAAAGAAACCCGCGGCGAAGCCATCGTCGTTACCGACGTCGGCCAGCATCAAATGTGGGAAGCGCAGTATTACCACCACAATCGTCCGCGAACGCTGATTACATCCGGCGGACTCGGTACCATGGGATTTGCTCTTCCGGCCGCCATCGGCGCAAAGTTTGCCAAGCCGGATTCCGAAGTCTGGGTCATCGTGGGCGATGGTGGTTTCCAGATGACCATGTGCGAGCTCGCTACCATCGTCCAGGAAAAAATCAACATCAAGATCGCCATCATCAACAACGGCTATCTCGGCATGGTCCGCCAGTGGCAGGAATTCTTCTACGACAAGCGTTACGTTGCCACTCCGCTCGTCGCGCCGGATTTTGCGGCCCTGGCCAATGCCTTCGGCATCCGCGGTGAGCGCATCACCAAGCGCGCTGAAGTGGTTCCTACCATACGTTCCGCGCGCGAGTCAGCCGAAACCGTGCTGATCGACTTCCGCGTCGAGCAGGAGGATTCCGTCTATCCCATGGTTGCCGCTGGCGCTTCGTTAAGCGACATGATTCGCCGCCCGAATAATCCCCTGGTCGAAACGGCGACCGAGCCATAGGAGAAATCGAGAAAAACATGCAAACACTTGTCGCCTATGTGGAAAACAAGCCCGGTGTCCTCAATCGAGTCTCTTCCCTGGCCCGCCGCCTGGCCATCAATATTGATTCACTCACAGTGGGTCCAACCGAGAATGAAGAAATCGCTCGCATGACCATCGTTGCTCATACAGACGAAAGAGGGGCCCATCGCCTCGAAGCCAGCCTCGAAAAGCTCGTGGATGTCCTGCTTGCGGAAAATATCTCGACTCGCGCGCTTCTTGAGCGTGACCTGGCCTTGATCAAAGTCTCTGCTGATCAGCAGAATCGCCCCCACCTGATGGAATTGATCAAAGTCTTCCGCGCGCGTGTCGTTGATGTCGCTCCGGAATCGCTCATCATTGAAGTTTCGGGCACCGTCGACAAGATCGATGGCCTGCTCGAAGTGCTTCGGCCTTTCGGTGTGCTGGAAATGGCCCGCACTGGCCGTATTTCCATGACACGCGGCGGCGATTTGTTGCAGCCCCCGGCTCCGGAGTCCACAAACTCTGAACTCGAATCCACGGGCTCAAGAACAAAATGAATGGTCTTCTGCTGAAGTGAGATTGAAATTATCCGGACGCCCAGCGCGGGCGTTCCTAAAATAATCCCGCGCGATCGCAGCGAATGCTCGGCTGCAGAGTGGCCGGCGAGAGGAAAAGAATGGCAAATCTCTACTACGACAATTCCGCGGATATTTCACTGATCCAGGCAAAGAAAGTCGCGATCATTGGCTACGGCTCGCAGGGACATGCGCACGCCCTCAATCTCCGCGATAGCGGCGTCTCCGTCCGCGTCGGCCTCCACGAAGGGAGCGCTTCCCGCGCCAAAGCGGAAAAGGCAGGCTTGACTGTTAACTCACCTGCCGAGGCCGCAGCCTGGGCTGACGTCATCATGATTCTCGTTCCGGACACCAAGCAGCCCAAGCTCTATCGCGAGGCCATCGAGCCGAATCTCAAACCCGGCAAGACTCTGATGTTCGCGCACGGTTTTAACATTCGCTTCAGCACCATCAAACCACCTGCTAGAGTCGATGTCTCCATGATCGCTCCAAAGGCTCCCGGCCACCGTGTTCGCGAAGTTTTCACGGAAGGCGGAGGAACTCCCGCGCTGCTCGCCGTCGAGCAGGATGCCAGCGGTACCGCGAAGGCGCTTGCCCTCGCTTACGCCAAGGGACTCGGCTGCACGCGTGCGGGCGTTCTGGAAACCACGTTCACCGAGGAGACTGAAACCGACCTCTTTGGCGAACAAGCCGTACTTTGTGGAGGCGTGAGTGAATTGATCAAAGCGGGCTTCGAGACGCTTACAGAGGCTGGCTATCAGCCCGAGGTCGCGTACTTCGAGTGTCTCCACGAGCTCAAACTCATCGTTGACCTGATTTACCGCGGCGGCCTCAGCTACATGCGCTACTCCGTCAGCGACACTGCAGAGCAGGGAGATTATTCCGCCGGACCGCGGATCATCACCAAGCAGACCCGGGAAGAGATGCGCAAGATCCTTGCGGAAATCCGCAACGGCAGTTTCGCGAAGGCCTGGATCGAAGAAAATGAAAAGGGCTGCCCCAACTTCTTGGCCAGGCGTCAGCGCGAGCAGCAGAACCCCATCGAGCAACTAGGCCCGAAACTTCGGGCCATGATGCCCTTCCTGCAGCCGGTTATTGCGCCTGGACTCGAGAGTAAAGCAGCCTCGTCGAAGAAATAGAAGTCGGATGCCTTGCTTTCGCCTGGTTCATTTGCCGCGCCGTACTTTGGTTGACACAAACGTGGAATTGGGCAATCCTCTCGCTTCATGAATCGCAGAAAGGTCACGCCCCAGGCAATCACTCCAAACCTCGCCGAGCGGATCGATCAGCTAAGCATCAAACGCCAGGAAATTATCCGCCCAATTCTGGAGCACCCGCGCGAGTACGTACTGCTCAGTGTCCGCGCTATGGCCGCGCGCCTTCGGACGGATCCCGCAACCGTCGTCCGCATCGTTCGTGGGCTCGGATTCGGCAGCTACCGCGAATTTCAGCGTCATTTACACGAGCTTTCGCTCGCCTACGCTACTTCCCTCGACACCATGCAGTCTGGCGGCCGTGATGGGAATATGCCGTCATACGTCCGGGACTCGCTCGAGCAGGACTTGAAAAATCTACAGGGCCTCAAAAACAACATCGATGCGAAGCGACTCGTCGCTTTGGCGAAACGCTTTTACGCGGCTCGCCGCATCGTTGTGCTCGCCGGCGACCTGGCAGTTTATCTCGCGCACTATCTCGAATATCAGATTAGTCTGCTGGGTCTTCCGATTTTTGTCGCTACTTCCGCCGGGCGGATTTTGCACCTCGTTCGCTCCGTCAACAAACAGGACTTGGTGATCGCCATCAGTTTCCGTCGCGGACTCCGGCAAACCATCGAGGGTGCACAACAAGCGCGAACTCGTGGCGCCTATTGCGTCGGCATCTCTGACACCTACGTTTCTCCACTGGCTCACGAGTGTGATGGGCTTTTCCTGGCCTCCATCGAGTCAACTACTTTCGGCGCCTCCTACGCCGCTCCGATCGCACTGTTGAACGCCATCCTGGCGGCCGTCGGCCAGTATCGCCGGCCACAGACGCTTACCATGGCGAAGGAGATCGCCGAAGAGCAACGTAAGGGATTCCGCTGGTATAGCACCTGAGGAGAACGTCGTCCGTGTGACGTCGTCAGCAGACACTGTTGCGCAGGGCTTGAAGGGTGTGATGCAGGCTGGAGTCCATCCACAAATTCTTGGAAGTGAAGTGTATCGGTTGTCGGAGGTTTTTGCTTTGAAATCCAAATCGTTCGCCCTTTCTCTTTGCCGGGCCTTTTCCGCCTTACTCCTGCTTTACTCCCAAGCCGCGCCGGCCAGCGCACAATCCGACTCTCTGGCTCAACGTATCCAGAAAGTGATCAGCCGCCCCGAGTTTGCCCATGCAAATTTTGGCATCGAATTCTACTCGCTCGACACCGGTAAGGTCCTCTATGCGCTCAATGCCGACAAATTGTTCGTGCCCGCTTCGACCACGAAAATCCTCACCGAAGGCACTCTCCTCGCAAAGCTCGGCGCCGACTATCGCTTCCACACCCGCGTCTACCGCATGGGCCCAATCGACAAGCACGGCAAACTCAAGGGTGACCTCATCCTCGTCGCCAGCGGCGATCCCAATCTTTCCAATCGCGTCCAGCCTGACGGTACCTTAGCCTTCGTCGATAAAGATCACTCCTACGGGGGGCCCGCTCTTCCCGGCGATCCTCTTTCGGTCCTCAGGCAGCTCGCTAAAGACGTCGCAGCCGAAGGCGTTCGAGAAATTGACGGCCGCGTGCTGATTGACGCGACCCTTTTCCCCGACGGCCCTCGGGAGGGTGGCACAAACGTCGTTATGTCCTCGATCATGATCAATGACAATGTCATCGATCTGATCTGCGCACCCGGCGCAAAGGCCGGCGATCCCGTCGCTCTCCACTCTTCGCCGCAGACTTCATACGTCAAATTCGTGAATCACCTGATCACTTCGCTTGCGGAAGCCAAGCCTTCCTTCGAGCCGCCGGAATTCACAACAAAGCCGGATGGCTCGGTCTTGGTCATTCTGTCTGGCAGCTTGCCCGCCGGCATTGATCCCCAACCCGCGACGATCGCCGTTCCATCCCCCGCAAAGTTTGCAGAAACAGTATTCCGAGAAGCGCTCTCAGCAGCAGGTATTCAAATCAAGACCGGAACTGCGCCCAGCTTTACTGATTATTCTGCGTACGCCCGTCTCTATTCGATTGAGAATCAGGTTGCCGAACACATCTCTCCTCCACTCTCGGAAGAAATCAAAGTCACTCTCAAGGTCAGCCAGAATCTGCACGCAGGCATGGGGCCATATCTCCTCGGCAGCCTCGTTGGGAAAGATACAAAGAAACCCCTCGACGCCGGTTTCAAGCTTGAACACGATTTCCTCCAATCAGCCAAGCTCGATCTTTCTGGCGCCGCGCAAGGCGACGGAGCCGGCGGCGATTGGGCCGATCTCTTCAGCCCCAATTTCATGGTCCGCTACCTCACCTACTGGGCCACACGCCCCGACTATCAATTTTTTTTCAAGGCCCTCCCGATTCTTGGCAAAGACGGTACGCTCGCGAAAATTCAAACCAATTCACCCGGTGCCGGCCATGTTTTCGCAAAAACCGGCACGTTCGGCTCCGAAGACAAGCTCGGCGGCAAAATGATGCTCAACGGCAAAGGCCTCGCCGGCTACGTGTCCACCCAAGACGGTAAGAGACTTGCATTCGCCGCCTACGTCAATCATGTTTCACTCGCTCCTGATCCGGAAGCCCCTCAACAAGTGGCCGGCCAAGCCCTCGGAGAAATCGCCGCAGCCGCCTATGATGCGAACCTGGATGCTTCGGAAATTCCAAGCGATTACGATCTCATCATCCGCAACGGCCACATCATCGACGGAACCGGAAATCCTTGGTATGCGGCAGACCTCGCCATCAACGGCGATCGCCTCGCTGCTATTGGCGATCTCCGCGAAGCTCATGCCAAGCGCGAAATCGATGCCATGGACCGCATCGTCGCTCCCGGCTTCATTGACATGCTCGGACAGTCAGAAGTCTCTCTCCTCCTCGACAACCGTTCGCTAAGCAAACTTTCCCAGGGAATCACAACGGAAATCACCGGCGAAGGCGGCTCCATCGCCCCGCAAAATGAAAAGACCATTGCGCCTCAAAAGCCATTCCTCGACCAGTACAAACTTACGGTCGATTGGACCACTCTTGACGGCTATTTCCGCCGCCTCGAAAAGCAAGGCACGCCGCTCAACATCGGCACCTATGTCGGCTCCGCGCAAGTTCGCGAAGCCGTCATCGGCGATGACGACCGCCCTCCGACGTCCGCTGAGCTCGATCAAATGAAATCTCTCGTCGAGCAAGCCATGAAGGACGGCGCTCTCGGCCTCTCCAGCGCCCTCATCTATCCCCCGAACATCTATGCGAAGACCGACGAGCTCATCGCTCTCGCGCAAGTCGCCTCAAAATACGGCGGCCTCTATGCAACACACATGCGCAGCGAAGGCGCTTCTGAAATGTCCGCACTCGCAGAAGCCATCCGCATCGGGCGCAAAGCCAATCTGCCGGTTGAAATCTTCCACCTGAAAGTCAGTGGCAAGCCTCGCTGGGGTAGCATGAAGAACGTCGTCTCCGCCATCCAACTCGCGCGCGATTCCGGCCTGGATGTTGCCGCGGACATGTATCCCTACACTGCCGGCGCTACAGCGCTCGCCTCCGCGCTCCCGCCCTGGGCCGCCGATGGCGGAGCCCAGAAATTGCTCGAGCGCTTGAAAGATCCCGCCGTACGCGCGCGCATCAAAAAGGATCTCGCCGGTGATCACTTCGATTGGGAGAATCTCTTCTACGATTGCGGCGGTGCTGCAGGCGTTCTCATTTCTTCCGTCCAGAATCCTGAGCTGAAGCAATTCGAAGGCAAGACAGTGGAAGACGTTGCAAAATCGTGGAAGAAATCACCGGAAGACACGTTGATGGATTTTGTTCTCGCCGACAACGCCCAAACCGGCGCCATTTATTTCATGGCCAGCGAAGAAGACCTCCGTACCGGCCTGAGCCAGCCTTGGACCAGCATTGGCCTCGATGCCGGCGAAATGTCTCTCGACGGTCCGCTTTATGAACCGCACACGCATCCCCGCGCCATGGGTTCCATGCCGCGTTTCCTCGGCCGCTATGTTCGCGGCGAACATCTCTTGTCCCTGGAAGCGGCGATTCGCAAGATCACTTCTCTTCCCGCCCAGCGCGAACACCTCGAGAACCGCGGCCTTCTGAAACCCGGCTACTTTGCCGACATCTCCATCTTCGACCCAACAACCATCATCGACCGAGCCAACTTTATGAAGCCCGACCAGCTCTCCGACGGCATCGACTACACCATCGTGAATGGCCAGGTCGAATATGATCACGGGAAATTGACTGGCGCAGTTGCAGGACAAATATTGCGCGGCCGAGGTTGGCAGCCGGCAATCCACTGAAAAGAAGAACGCTGCTGGATTAACTTTGTGAACAGTACAGGGAAACTCGTTCAGAACTTGCGTGTGGGTAATACCGTCGCTGTTTTCAGCTTAATGCGGTCTTACCCATTTCCGCCACGCGCCGTTCGTAAGTCATTTCCACCAGACCGTGCTTTCCGTAGTAGCGCAACACGATTTTATGTCCGGGCTCAATCTTCGCGCGTGTCTTGATCAAGGAATCCGAAAGCTCCACCCACTCCCCACTCACCAAGTAACTTCCTTCCCAACCGCGCAACTCGAAATGTCCGTCGTTTTTTAAAATTAGCGGAGCCGCCTTGCACAGAATCACTTTCCCGCGCACCTTCGCCTGAGCGCACTGGTACCGCCCCGAAACATCCACGGTTTGCGCTTTACATTGAGGCATGAGGAAGAATACTAGTGCGGCGGTCGCTATCCAGCGAACCAGAACCAAGCCCACCCAGTCGTACCCCATCGGGATCTCCACCTCCAGGTCGCTTAGCTGCGGGCGGCGGTCCCTGGCCATTGGTACAGGTGCAATTCACCAACCAACCAGTATTCTTGTAACACTTTTATTTACAGTAGCTTACGAGCTGGCCGACTGGCCAGCCATGACTAGGGGAGCTACAATACTTCCTCTTGCCATACCACAGAGGGAATTCTTTTACACCTCGTCAATCGTCTCCGGCAGGTCTATTCAAAAGGCAATTCCGCCACTGCTTCGCCGTCCTTTCGGGGGTCCGAAGCGCCGTAATTCACTCCTGTCGAAAAATCTCTCATGACCGCCTGCCCTCCGCCCATACCGCTTGAAAAAGTCCCCTTGACCTCAATCTTGTGGCCTTTGGCCGTCAACTCATTTCGCACGTTCTGGCCGAAACGGTTTTCCATCATCACGTCGCAACCGCTGAACGTGTGCTTGCTGAACCGAGGCGCCTCCAGCGCCGCCTGAATATTCATTTTGAAGTCCACCAGGTTCGCCACGAACTGCGCGTGCGCCTGCGACTGATTCCATCCGCCCATGATCCCGAACGCCACACGCACATCTCCCTTTTGCGCAAACGCCGGAATGATCGTATGCAATGGCCTCTTCCGTCCCGCCAGCGCATTTGGTGAATTTGGATCCATGCTGAAAAGTCCGCCGCGATCATGCAACGCAAAACCCGTACCCGGCGCAACAATCCCTGACCCAAAAGCCTCGTAATTACTCTGTATCAGCGACACCATGTTTCCATCGCGATCAACGACGCTCAAGTATGTTGTATCGTTCCCAATCGTCATCTCCCCTGCCCCCGCGTCGCAGTTCGCCTTGTCCGCCTCAATCAACTTGGCACGCTGCACCGCCCACTCTTTCGAAAGCAGCGTTGCGACCGGCAATTTTTGTTTCCTGGGCTCGCCGATGTATTTTGTGAGATCCGCGTACGCCAACTTCTTCGCCTCGATCATCGCGTGCAACGCTTTCGCCGAGCCGAAGCCCCAATCCCTCTGCCCCAGCGGAAACGTCTCCATGATATTCAGCATTTCCAGTGCCGCAAGGCCCTGCACGTTAGGCGGCAACTCGTAGATTGTCCAGTCCCGATAGGCAGTGGAGATCGGCTCCACAAATTCGCCGGAATATTCGGACAAGTCTTGCGCGGTCATCGGTCCATTATGCCGCCTCATCGATTCCAGAATCTTTGCGGCAATCTCTCCGTTGTAAAACGCCTCTTTGCCATGCTGCGCGATCTGCTCGAACGACCACGCCAGCTCAGGATTGCGAAACACTTCACCCACTTTCGGCGCGCGGTCTCCTGGAAGATAGGTCTTCGCGGCCGTTTCATCCGTCCGCAGGTAGTCCACCTCTGCCGCCCAATATGCCGCCGTCCATTCTGGTACTGGGAACCCGTCCTGCGCCGTTCGAATCGCCGCCGCCAAATCCTCCGCCAGCTTCTTTCTCCCAAATTTGTCCGCAAGCTTCTGCCAGCCATCCACGGCTCCGGGAACCGTGATTGCATTCACTCCCTTCTGCGGCATGCTCCGAATTCCCTGCTTCTGCAGATACTCGATTGTCAACCCCTTCGGCGCCCATCCGCTCGCATTCAATCCGTACAGCTTGTTGGCTTTGGCGTCATACACGATCGCAAACAGATCGCCGCCGATGCCGTTCATCATCGGCTCCACCGCTCCCATCATCGCGTTAGTGGCGATTGCCGCATCCACCGCGTTCCCGCCATGCTCTAGAATGCGCACACCGGCTTGCGCCGCCAGTGGCGACTCCGCCGCCACTATCCCATTGCGCGAAATCACCATCGACCGCCCCTGCGAGCGGTCCTGCGCATCAACACTCTGCCCGGCCACCCAAATCGCGATGGAGAGATAAAGGAACACGCGCAGCATGGAAAAAGCTCTCATGGTTTGTTACCGGACTTACTGGATTTTCTGGTCCCTAGGAACATCTTTGTCTTTCGTGGCCAAAAGGCGAACTACACGTTTCCGACCGTCGACCGAAAGACTCTCGTAGAGAGAAGCAATCTTCTGCATCGCCTCTTTCTCGGTGATGGGCCCAGCCGAGGATAGGCTACGCTTGCTGTGTGCCAGCCGCTTATGCGAAGGGAGATAGCTTTGACTGAATATTCCCCCGCAGATTTCGCACGTGACAGTCGCCATTCGAAATTACCCCTGGCTGCGCCCCATGATAATGCAAAACGGCATCCCAGAAGCTATTCCGGCTCTGGAGATACTTCAACCATCCCACGCCTTCTGGTTGGCATTTCCCCGCCAACGCCCTAGAATTCAGAGGACGTGGGTCAGCATTCCGGCTAAGCTTAGCTGGCTGATCCCTCGCTTGCATCGTCGCGGAGACCGCCAACTTGTCTGAGCAGCGCCCAGCCACGCAGCACCCGGCACCGATTGCCCCCCGTGATCCGCGTCTCAATGCGCAGATCGACGCGATCCTTGCCGCCCGTCACTCCGACCCCTTTGCTCTCCTCGGCCCGCATCCCGTTGACGGCAACTGGACAGTGCGATTCTTCCTGCCTTGGGCCGCGGACGCTTGCATTTCTTTGACGCCTCCCGCTGTCGAAGGGGGTACGCTCTCCCCCGCGAGAGTCACCGATGCCGTCAAACTCCGGCCCGAAGGCTTCTTCGAAGCCGTCTGGCCGTCCAACCAATCCGCTCCGCCCGCTCCAGGCAGCTACAAGATTCAGGGACGCACGCACTTCGGCGATTCATTTGAAATCTTCGACCTCTATGCCTTTCCCATCGTCCTTAGTGAGTTCGATCTGTATCTCATGGGCGAAGGCCGCCACTACGACACTTACGAAAAACTCGGCGCTCATTTGATTACACTCGAAGGCGTCTGCGGCGTTCACTTCGCCGTCTGGGCTCCCAGCGCAAAACGCGTCAGCGTCGTGGGCGACTTCAATCGCTGGGACGGCCGCGTCCATCCCATGCGCGCCCGCGGCTCTTCTGGCATTTGGGAAATCTTCATCCCTGAGCTCAACGAAGGCGCCGTCTACAAATATGAAATCGTCGGCCCCAGCGGCAACATTCTCCCTCTCAAGGCCGATCCTTACGCCTTCCGCGCCGAGCTCCGCCCCAATACCGGTTCCGTCGTTACGCGTCTCGATCACCACAAATGGCAGGACGCCGACTGGCTCGCGAGTCGCACGCAGAAAAACTGGTTCGAATCACCCATCTCTGTCTACGAAGTCCATTTAGGTTCCTGGCGGCGTGTCCCGGAAGACCACAATCGCTGGCTCACCTATCGCGAGCTCGGCGACCAGCTCATCCCCTACGTCAAGGACCTCGGCTACACCCACATCGAACTCCTCCCCATCATGGAGCATCCCTTTGATGGCTCCTGGGGCTATCAGACTCTTGGCTATTTCGCCGCCACCAGCCGCTTCGGCACCCCTGCCGAATTCATGGAATTCGTGGATCGCTGTCACCAGGCCGGCCTCGGCATCTTTCTCGATTGGACCCCCGCTCACTTCCCACGCGACACGCATGGCCTCGCCCAGTTCGACGGCACTCATCTCTACGAACACTCCGACCCGCGCCAAGGCGCGCACCCCGACTGGGGCACGCTTGTCTACAATTACGGCCGCAACGAAGTTCAGAACTATCTTATTTCCAATGCTCTCTTCTGGCTCGACAAGTACCACATTGACGGTCTTCGCGTGGACGCTGTCGCCTCCATGCTCTACCTCGACTACTCCCGCAAGCCAGGCGAATGGGTCCCCAACCAATTTGGCGGCCGCGAAAATCTCCACGCCATCGATTTTATCAAGCGCATGAACGAAGTAGCTCACGGCAAATTCCCCGGCATCCTCACCATCGCCGAAGAATCCACTTCCTGGCCCGCCGTTTCCCGCCCCACCTATCTCGGCGGCCTCGGCTTCAGCTTCAAATGGAACATGGGCTGGATGAACGACACGCTAAAATACTTTTCCCATGATCCCGTTCATCGCAAGTACGAACACAACAAGCTCACCTTCTCGCTGCTCTACGCCTTCACCGAGAATTTCCTTCTCCCCTTTTCCCACGACGAAGTCGTCCACGGCAAGAATTCTCTCCTCCACAAGATGCCCGGCGACATGTGGCAGCAATTCGCCAATCTCCGCCTGCTCTTCGCATATCAATGTGCCCACCCGGGCAAGAAACTCCTCTTCATGGGCCAGGAGCTGGCCCAGCGCAACGAATGGGGCGAAGCTCACAGCCTCGACTGGCACCTCCTTCAGCACGATTCCCACCGCGGCATCCAGCGCCTGGTCTCCGATCTCAACCGTCTTTACGCCGCTGAACCCGCCCTCCATCAGGTGGATTTTGACTGGCACGGCTTCGAATGGATTGACGCCAACGACGCCGACAACAGCGTTCTCTCCTTCATCCGCCGTGGCAAAAAGCCGGAAGACCTCATCATCGCCGTACTCAACGCCACTCCTGTCGTCCGAGCCGGCTATCGTCTAGGCATTCCACAATCCGGCTTCTACAGCGAAATCATGAACACCGATGCCGTCCACTACGGCGGCTCCAACGTCGGGAACATGGGCGGCCAGCAAGCCGCCGATCAACCCGCCCAAGGCCGCCCCTATTCCCTCGTCCTCACCCTTCCACCGCTCGCCGCCATTTACTTAAAATGGAATCCGCAGTCCTAGCGAGGCTCAATGAGTTCGCCTACAACGGAACGGATAAAGGAATCGCCTGGTTCCTCTCATCTCAATCCTGCCGCATCAGCCGCAAGTGTGTCGCCCGTCAACACCAAATTCATCAACTGGTCGGCGTTTCTCTTTGCAGTGCTGCAAAGCGTCTGCGGCGCCTTCATCGCGCTCAACGGCGTCCGTCTTTTGATAGGAGTTGGGGCTTTCGCCGCTGCTTCTGGCGCATTGAAGCTGGCCGACCACATGCACATCGCCGCCATCCGCATCCCCATGATGCTTCTCGCTTTGGCCGGCTCTGTTCTGAATCTCGTTGTTCTTTGGCAAGTTTGGAGGCTGCGGAGACGTCCCGCGTCAGCTTGGCGTCAAACGGCCGTACCGAAGCAAAAGCTAGCGTCCGAATGGCTTCAATTCACTCTTTCCGTCCTCACTCTTTTCCTGCTTACGGCCGAGTTTGTCGCTCATCGCATCCTGTTCGCCGGTCGCTGACCTTTTGCTATTTTGGCCCGTCCCCCGACCGCTCAAGCTTCGATTTCTCCATCTCTTCCTTCAGACGCTCATGCAATCTCTTGCTGTACCCCACCGGTAATTCAAACGTCCGTTCATCCGCCGTCAAGATCAGAATATTCCGCGTCGAATCCAGTATCGCCGAGCAGATTTCGCAGTGTTCCAGATGCAGCTCGATATCCTTGCGAAGTTCGGCATCGACACTCTTGTCGATGTACTCGGAGATGTGTTCCCACACGTGTTTGCAATCCAGCTTCATAGCGCTCTCCCGAAGAACCCCCTGCGTGCTGGAGCTGTCGTTTTCAGGAAGGGTACCAGGCGCTTTTGCAGCATCATCCTCGCGCGGTGCAGCCGCACTTTCACAGCACCAGGATTGATGCCTAGCGCCTGCGCCGTTTCCTCGATGTTTAGTTCTTCCAGGTCTCTCAAGACAAACACTTGCCGGTAAATGCCCGGCAATTCCGCCACTGCCACTCGCAACGCTTCCCTCAGTTCCTTGCGTTCCAGTGCCTCCAGCGGAATCTCCCCCCAGTCCGTCAACGGCGCCGGAGCGTAATCGCCTTCATGACCTTCCGCCTGTTCGTCGATCGAATCCTCCGCCGCCCCCTTCGCCTTTCTCAGCCGTTTTCGTCCTTCATTGATCGCAATCGTCGTCAGCCAGGTGCTGAACTTCGCATCCCCCCGAAACGAAGCCAGATGCCGGTACGCGCTGATCACCGTCTCCTGCGCCCCATCCTCCGCCTCGGTCTCGTTCTTCACAATGGCAAACAGTGTCAGATACACCATGCGCTCATAGGGCCGGATCAACTCATGAAACAGTTCCTTCTCGCCTGCCAATATCCGCACGATCAGCCCTGCCTCATTTGGTTCAATCATTCGCATAACAAACATTGGCCGCCCATTTCATCGGGGGGCCTTCTTATTCGCGTTCCCACTTTTTATCTTAGAACTTCTCCAGCCTCGCCACTCCAAAAATCGCGTGGAACCGTTCGCAATAGATCGCCACTGCCTGATACTTGTTCAAATCCACGCTCGCCGGCAAATCATAATTCTGATCGCCTTGATTTCCCTTCAACGCTCCGAGTTCCACGCTATCCAGCTCGCGTTTTACAATCTCCCCGTCCAGCGCCTTGTCTTCCGCCCGCGCCAGAATCACGTGCACGTCCGGCCCATTCGAAGTCGCAAAATCCGAAAGCCGTAAATACTCCTTGCCATCCGTGCTCTTGTAAATCGTCGCTCGTCCGCTCGTCTGATGAATCCTCCCTTCCAGCTTTCCGGTGTACAGCGTTTCGGGCTCCGAGCTCAGCGCTGCTGGCGCTGCCTCATTCACCTTTTGATTGATAAACAGCTTCTCCGGCCGGAACGCCCACCACGCGCCGACAAGCACCGTGACTCCGATCAGAACCAGAATCCACCTGTTGCGCGGCAGCCGCGAACCTTTATTTGTATTCATCGTTTTTCTCTCAAGAAAAAATCGGGCAGCGTCACCTGCCCGGTTCTTCCTCTCTCCCTTTCCGATTCTTAGAACTTGTCCAGCGGCGCCGCCCCAAAGTTCGCGTTGAACCGCTCGCAGTAGATCGAAACCGTCCGGAACTTGCTCAGGTCCGTTCCCGCAGGAATTTCGTAATTCTGGTCGCCTTCATTCCCCTTCAACTTCCCCAACTCCACCTTTTCAGTGTTGTCTTTCAGAAAGTTCGCATCGTCCATCGCATCCTTCGTCGCCACCAGGATTACGTGCACGTCCGGCCCGTTCGAAGTCTTGAAATTCGTAAGCCGCAGCACCAGTTTCCCATCCGCCTCTTGATACACCGTCGCGCGGCCCGAAGTCGCATGCACTTTGCCGTGAAACTTTCCCGTCTCCAGCGTCTTGGCCTTCCCGTCGTGGATCATTTTGTCGTCTTGCATCTTGCCGTGCTTCATATCGTCTTGTTTCATGCTGTCCTGCTTCATGTTGTCCTGCGCGCGCAGTGTTGGCTGGAGCAAGAGAGCCCCCGCCAGCGCCGTGAATGCCAAACCTGCCTTGCTCATGCGAACCATTCGAATCTCTCCTATAGTTTGAATTTTGATGGGCGGCTCCCGGCCCCTCATCCTGTTCGCTCCATATGACTCCGCACTCCCGCAAAGGTTACAGCCCGAAAGATACGCTTACCTTTCCGCGCTCTTGCTCCCGTTTACTTTTCGAGGAAAGTTAACCCGTGGCCCGCCGCCGCACTCGTCGCAAACGGGTATCATAAAAATGCGTAGGGAACTCTCATGCCTAGAAACTTCGCCATCCGGCTCAGGTGCCCTAAAGGGGACAGCGACTCCTGGGTCACCCTTTCCAACCGCGAGGAATCCCTCGAGCAGATCCTCCAACAGACTTGGGACTTCAAGTGCCGCGAGCACGGTTCCCAGCAAGGCATTCCTCAGGAAGCCATGGAAGTCGCCCCCATCGACGATCCCCAACCCGCGCAAAAAACTACGATTTCATACGCCGTGCCTTTCCCTACCACTCCCGCCAAGAAATCGCCTCGTTCCAGCGAGCGCATCCCCATGCGCGTCCCTGTTGTGATTTACGGCTTTGCTGGCAAAAGTGGCGCCTTCCACGAAGACGCCGAGACCATCCTCGTCAATTCCAGCGGCGCTCTCGTCACTCTGAAAGCCAAGCTCGCCCTCGGCGACACGGTTTTTCTCATCCACAAAGGCAGCCGCCAGGAACAAGAAGTCCGCGTAGCCTATCTCGACGCCTACTCCGACCGCGAAACTCGTGTTGGCTTGGCGTTCAAGACTCCCGTCCCCGAATTCTGGAAAAGAAGCCGCAAGAAGCCTCGCGTACCAAAGACTCTTCGCGTCATCGTCAAAGGCACCGACCCCAAGGGCCACCCTTTTGCCCAAAGCGCGTATACCGTGGACCTCAGTGAGGATGGCGCGCGTCTCGACGGTATCGGCTTCCTAACCACTCCCGGCCAAACAATCGAAGTCCGACGCCTCTGGCGCAAAGCCCGTTTCCGCGTCGTCTGGATTGGCCACGTCGGGACCAACGAATCCAATCAAGTCGGCGTCGTCGGCCTACAAGCCGAAAAAAACATCTGGCGCGTCGAACTTCCCAAACCCGCCACGCCCCCGCCTCTCCAAAACCCCAAGCCCTCCGAAAAATAATTTTCTCTCCCCCATCCGCCTTTTCTTCGGTACACTCTGCCTGTCCACCATGTCCAAACTATCGCGTCGCAACGTCATCAAGACCGTTCTCTCAGGAGCCACCATGGCTTCTCTCCCATCTGCCGCTTGGTCTCAGGGAAGCGTTCCCGTCAAGCGCAAGGGCAACATCCGCCAGTCCGTCTCCCGCTGGTGTTATCAGAAGATTCCTCTCGACAAACTCTGCGCCTACGCTGCCGAGATCGGCCTCAAAGGTGTCGACCTGCTCAATCCCGACGACTACGAAGTCCCCGCGCGCTACGGCCTCGTCTGCAGCATGGGCTACGCCCAAGGCGGCGAAATTGGCAGCGCCATGAACCGCGTAGAGAATCACGCCAGGATTGAAGAAGGTTTCCGCAAATATATCCCTCTAGCCGCCAAGGCCGGCGTCCCCAACGTCATTACTTTTTCCGGAAATCGCGCCGGCATGTCCGACGAAGAAGGCGCCAAGAACACCATCCTCGGCCTCAACCGCGTCAAGAAAATCGCCGAGGACCACGGCGTCACCATCTGTATCGAGCTTCTCAACAGCAAGGTCGACCACCACGACTACATGTGCGACCACTCTGTCTGGGGCGTTCAGGTCGTCCAGGCCGTCAACTCCCCCCGCGTCAAGCTCCTCTTCGACATCTATCACATGCAAATCATGGAAGGCGACCTCGTCCGCACCATCCAGAAAAATATTGACTGGATCGCCCACTTCCACACCGGGGGAGTTCCCGGCCGCCACGAACTCGACGGCTCCCAGGAAGTCCAGTGGGACGGCGTCATGCGCGGCATCGCCGCAAGCAATTTCCGCGGCTACGTCGCCCACGAATTCGTCCCCACCCGGGACCCCCTAACCTCCCTCCGCGAAGCCGCCGACCTCTGCGACGTCTAACCCTGTTCGGCCTTCTGGTTGACCCATGTCTAATTTTGAACAGACAAAGATCGGCCTGCCGTCCTACTTTCTACACTGATAGTGTGAAGGAGCAATAAGCCCGCGATGGCCGCCTACGGATTGCCTCCGAGGACGCCATCGCGGGCATCTCTTTGAGAGTCCGCCGCAGGTCTGGTTGCGGGTCCCTCCATCGACCCATCGTGAATACAGTGTCCGAAACAGCACAGTAAGCTTTCTCTTTCGGTCTTACTCTGGCAACCAAGGCCTTGACCAACCGGAGGAAGACCAGCGTCCAGGGCTGGGTCTGCCTAAAGTTTCCTGATTAACGTTTCCGGGAGTTCTCTCAAGGTCAGCCACGTCAAGTGCCTGATATTCCAGATTAGGGCGCCAGTTGTGCGCCAGAAATGAGTTGAGTGATGAAGACCGCGGTCGGTTTTGCAAATTTCTGCGGCCGAGCATTCCTGGTGCTCAGCCTCTTCGTTGCGTCTGCGCTATCAGCCTTCGCATTTGATGATCCACCGTTTCGTGTAGCTCGGCTCAATTACCTCGAGGGCCGGGTTTCCTTCCAGCCGGCCGGCGAATCAGACTGGGCTTGGGCCACGTTGAATCGCCCCATGACTGCCGGTGACAGTCTCTGGACCGGCGATCGATCCAGAGCAGAGATGCATATCGGCTCAACAGCCATTCGTGTAGGCGGGCAGACCTCGGTTTCCTTTCTGAATCTCGATGACCGTACCGTTCAGATTCAGCTGAACTCCGGAACCATTGATGTCCGCATCCGGAATCTTTACGGCGATGACGTGTTCGAATTGGATACTCCGAACCTCGCGTTTACCGTCCTTCAGCGCGGCGATTACCGCATTACTGTGGATCCCGATGGCAGCTTCACAACCATCACGCTGCGCGACGGCCACGGGCAGATCACTGGCGGTGGCCAGGCCTTTCTTGTCGATGGCGGCTCTCAGGTTCAAGTCTCCGGCACGGACTATATTTCCTACGACATTTACGATCTGCCGGGCCGCGACAGTTTCGATCAATGGTCGCGCAACCGCGAGCTTCGTGAGGAACGCTCTCAGTCTGCCCGTTACGTTTCCACCGAACTTACCGGCTATGAGGACCTCGATCAAAATGGCACCTGGCACACCGATCGCAATTTCGGACCAGTCTGGGTTCCCACGCGTGTCTCTCGCGATTGGGCGCCCTACAGAGATGGTCACTGGGCCTGGGTGGATCCCTGGGGCTGGACATGGGTCGACGATGCCCCTTCTGGATTCGTGACCTCGCATTACGGGCGCTGGGCCCACGTGGAAAATGACGGGAGGGGCGGAGGAGGTTGGGCTTGGGTTCCGCCGCACCGTGAAGCCAATCAGGATGAACGCGCACATCGCCCCGTGTATTCCCCGGCGCTCGTTACCTTTGTGGGAGATTCGAATTCATCGCGCGATTTCGGCAGTGGCGGCGGCGTGGCGTGGTTTGCGCTGGCCCCCGGCGAAGTCTACGTACCCGCGCACCAGACTAGCCCAACCTACATTACCAACGTGAACGTTACCAACACCGTGGTGCAGCAGACCACTATCACCAATGTGGTGACCAACAACGTTCAGACAACCACCTATATAAATCAAAACGTCACTGGTGCCGTTACCGCCGTGCCGCGCGCAACTTTCGTGAACGCCCAGCCGGTCGCACAGGCAGCAGTGAAAGTCGCTCCGAGTTCCTTCACCGCGGCTGCAACAGTTCACACTGCGCCCGTCGCTCCCGTCAGAGCCAGCGTCATGGGCGCAAACCGGGAGACCACCGCGAGCGCCACGCCTGCCAGCGCACCGCCGATGCCCCCGCCTGCGGTAGTCAGCCGTCCGGTAATTGCCAAGGTTGCTCCGCCGCCACCGCCCGTAGCATTCGCGCAAAAACAGCAGGCTCTGCAAGCAAATCCTGGCAAACCACTTGACGCTAAGGCCGAGCAGACTCTTCGCGCCGCCACGCCTCCACCCGTCGAACGAGTCGTAAAAACCGCTCCGCCGGCTCCCGCGGTCAAACCCGTCGAAACAGCAGCGAAAAAACCCCAACCGGCTACTTCGCTAAACACCGCGCAACAGGTTCATCCTCCGGCGCCTGGTGCCCCGCCTGCCATCGTTCCATCACGGCAGTCCGCTCAACCGCAGCAAGCGGCAGAAAAGGCCAAGCAAGATGCCGCCCAGCAGGCAGCCACCGACAAGTCCAAACAGCAAGCCGTACAACAGCAGGCAGCGCAGCAACAGGCCGCTTCTGAAAAATCCAAGCAGGATGCCGCCCAGCAATTAACCACTCAGCAAGCTGCTGCCGAAAAGGCAAAACAGCTGGCCACGCAACAGCAATCGGCGCAACAACAAGCCGCTGCCGAAAAAACCAAGCAGGACACCGCCCAGCAACTAGCGACTCAGCAAGCTGCTGCGGAAAAATCCAAACAACAAGTCGCACAACAACAAGTAGCGCAGCAACAAGCCGCTGCCGAAAAGGCCAAGCAGGATGCCGCCCAGCAATTAGCCACTCAGCAAGTCGCGGCGGAAAAGGCAAGACAGCAGGCTGCACAGCAGCAATCGGCGCAACAACAAGCCGCTGCCGAAAAGACCAAGCAGGAAGCTGCGCAACAGCAAGCAGCACAGCAAGTAGCGGCTACCGAGAAAGCCAAGCAGGAAGCTGTTCAGCAAGCCGCTGCTGAAAAGGCAAGACAGCAGGCAATACAGGAGCAATCGGCGCAACAACAAGCCGCCGCCGAAAAGGCCAAACAGGTGGCCGCCCAGCAATTAGCGGCTCAGCAAGCCGCTGCCGAAAAATCCAAACAACAAGCCGCCGCTGAAAGAGCCAAGCAACAAGCAGCGCAGCAGGCAAGTGCAGACAGCGCCAGGCAGCAGGCGGCGCAACTCCAGTCGGTCGCCGCAAGAACCAAACAGGAGGCCGCGCAACAACAAGCGGTACCAGCGGCACAAGCCAATCGTCCTGGTCCGCTTTCGACAGTCCATCCAAACGAGATCCCCGCTCCGCCACGGCTCGTGATTCCACCCTCTGCGAATGCCGAATTGGACAAGAAGCACCAGCAAGAGCAGGATCAGCTCCGCGCGAAGCAGGACCAGGACCGGCAGAGAATCCAGCAGCTGCAAGACCAGCAACACACGAAACTCGCGCAGCAACAGGCGGATGCCGCCAAAAAACAGCTAGTCGAACAGCAGCATCAAGACCAGACGCAACAATTGCTGCAAAAACATGCGGAAGAGCAGAAACTGTTGGCGGACAAACAGAAGCAGGAGCGGCAGAACCAGGCCAAGCCCCAAAAAGGCGATCGTCCTCCCCAGTAAAAGCTTTAACCGCGCACCGAGCTTCTCTCGGTAGGTGCATCTTGCGGGGCCGGATGCCCCGGCCGAACTGACGCCACATGCCTGCAACCAGCAGGACCCCGATGCAGGCGGCGAAGAAGAAACAGATCGCCGTCCGTATGCAGTATCTTGATGCCTGCCAGAATGGACTTGGAGTCCGACGCGACCTTCACAGTAATTCCATTGTAAAGGCGGGCGGCCAGGCCTTTAAGTAAGGTGAGGCACGCTTTGCGGTCTCGTTTTTCAAAGGGTGCGGCCCTCGACTCTCCCTCGATCACCTCGCGGCGCACCAAACAATCCTCCACAGCTCTTTCAAATCCCGTGCACCTCGCCAACTCCCTTGAAATCTCAAATTCCGTCAATTTCCGTCAATCCAATTCGAACTCTTTCCATTCACACGCAGACTGGAATCATTAGACCCGTTGCAGTTCTTGACGCGATCGCTGCATCGGAGCTACTGTTTCCTTACTTCCCCCGGGCCCACCCTTGGGGAGCCAACCACTTCAGTTCCGGACTTTCCGCAAAAGGAGGGAATATGTTCTCACGCCTCATCACTTGCACCATTAACCCAGCCAAGCTAAATGACTTCAAGAACGCGCTGAACAACCAGTTTCTGCCACGCATCCAGGCGCTGCAGGGATTCATGGATAACATCGAGTCGCTGGATCCAGCTACGGGCCAATTCAGCTGCATGACACTATGGAAAACCAAGTCAGACGTGGAAAACTACGACAATGGGCTCTTTAAGGAAGTCGCGGCGAGCCTGACACCACTGATGCAGGGAAATCCTACCGTACAGACCTTGCCTGTGGAGAACTCCTCGATGCATCACCTCAAAGCGGGAAAAGCTACGGCGTAAGACCCCCGATCGCCAGAAGGGCGAACCGCGCAATCGGCTCGCCCTTCTTCTTTTTCGTCCAAGCGGCTAGCCGCCCATCGATCCGTCGAAAACCCTTTCGGCGGAAGGGCCAAGCCAAAAAAATTGAGGGCGCAACCGCCGTTAGGCTTGTTGCGCCCTCTAACTGAGCCGTAAAGTTTCTAACCCTTCCGATTCCCTCTGGCGGAGCAACCGCGGTTAAGCTAGCTGCGCCCTCCAAACCGATCCGTTAAGGCTTTCCGCTTCCCGGTTCCATCTCGCGACGCAACCGCCGTTAAGCTGCTGCGCCTCTTCAACGGAACCGTTAAGTTTCTAAGCTTCCCGAATCAGCTTGGCGGCGTGACCGCCGTGAGGCTAGTCCCGCCCTCCAAACGAAATCGTTAAGGCTTCGAGCTTCGCGATTCAATCTCGCGGCGCAGCCGATGTTTAGTCTTGCTGCGCCTCTAAATTGATCCGTAAAGTTCTTAAGCTTCCCGGTTCAATCTGATGCGCAAAATAATAGTTCCCGTTCCCGCCGTCAATCAAATTCTCTTCGCGCCACTGTGCAAATCTGTGGACACTTGTGCAAAATTCACCGCGGCTGTTCGGAACACTTGTGCTGAAAGGTTTAGGCGCAGGCGAGGCGGCCGCGAGGCGCGGAGATTGTGGCTTCCCTTGATGCGCTCCCGAAATCCAAGCCGCTTCAGAAGTTGCACCATGCCAGAAAACGGGATATTCGTATCGGCGTCAGCTCTCAGAATTTGGTCGAGAAGTTGTTTGCGCGCGCCATGTCAGGAAGGAGTGCTGCAGCGTAACGTAAGGCAACAACCGATGGCAAGCATTCCAGTACAGGTTTCAACTTTGCATTTTTCTTGTTCGCCTCGCGGCGGCCCGAACCGTTAAATGCGTCCAATTGCCATTGACTGCCCAATTTTTGCTATTCACTTAAAAACAGTTAACAACCTAATTATGGCATGCTATTCTTTCCCGTGTTTGCCGAGTTCAAGACTCGCCGCTCTCCCAATTCTCTTCCTGGCCTTACCGCTATTTCCAGTCTCCCTTCCCCTAACTCCTTTTCCTTGCCACACATCCGAGAATTCGCCGCTAAGTCCAACTATTGCCACACTTCCGAAATGGCGTGTTTCTAACCCCTGTGTTTGCCACACATCCGAGACCCCCTGGGGATCTTTCCAGTTCGCTTTTCCCCGCTTCCCTCGCCCTCTTCTCTGCCCCCACCCCAAATCCCGTCTCCCCAATTTCACTTTCCCCTACTCCCTTTCTTTTCACGAAACTTTATTCCGCAACTCTCGTACCTATCTCCAAGAACCGGCCCCGCGCCGGCCAGGAGGCATCCAGCCATGTCCGACCAAACCAGGGCTTTCTTCGCCAAGACTGCTCTCATTGCTACCGCAGTTCTTTTCTTTTCGCCGCTCGGCGCCTTGGCGCAATCCAGCACGGCTCCAGCAAGTTCTAACCAATCAACCGCTTCCGTCTCCAAGGATCGCTGGTTGCACGTCCGCGTCATCAGCACGGACGCCAAAGGCGAGACCGTCAAGGTCAACGTGCCCCTCGAACTCGCCGAAAAAGTTCTTCCCGCCATCCACCAGGAACGCATCCACGACGGCAAGGTCAAAATCGACAACGCCCACGTCAATGACGTCGACTTCCGCGCCCTCGTCGAAGCCATCCGCACCACCAAGGACGGTGAATTCGTCACCGTGCAGAGCAATGATTGCGACGTGCGCGTCGCCAAACTGGACAACCACCTGATCGTGCATGTCCTCGACAAGGAACATGCCAGGAAGTCCCAGGTCGAAATCAAAGTGCCCATGAAGGTCGTGGATGCCCTCTTCTCAGCCGGCAAGGATGAATTGGATCTCGTCGCCGCGCTTCACGCGCTCTCCGCGCAGGGCGATACCGAGCTCGTCTCGGTGAAGGATCACGAAAACACCGTGCGCGTCTGGCTCGATTCCAAAAACGTCACAGATTAGGACGGCAAGGAGGTCAACATGATGCTACTCGCGAAAGCAGCCCTTGGACTTGGCGGCACACTCGTACTCGCGGGCGCCTATACCTTGCGCGAAGGAGTGATCCGCATCGACGTCGACGAATACCGCTCTGGCGGCTCCCACGTTCATATGTGGGTTCCGGCCGCGGCCGTCCCGATGGCCATGCACTTCGTGCCCGATAAGCACTGGCGCCACGCCTCTGAGAACGCGCGCGAAGCCATGCCCATTCTTCATGCCATCGTCAAAGAGCTAAAAAAATATCCGGACGCCGAGTTCGTTGAAGTTACAGATCACAATGAACACGTTCGCGTTCGCACGCACCACGGGAAACTGCAGATTGACGTCGATGACCGGAACGAAAAAGTTCACGTCCTCTGTCCATTGTCGACCATCGAAGACGTAACCATCCAGCTCGAGGATCACGCTTCCGGCGCCTAAGGCGCACCGGGCGCCTAGCGTCCGTCTGGGGAAAGTCTTAGCGGATTGCTGAAGAATCGCTTAAGGACTCTTGAGGCGTAAGAATTATTTCTACTCCTGCCGCGGCTTCGGCCGATTCTCCGCACCAGGTACTTCTGGCTGCCCGCCCTGTACCTGCTGAAAATAAATTTCTTCGAAAACGGCGTCCTTCTTCCACCCGGCTCGCTGCAGGATGCCGCGGCCATTCTCCACCATCGTGGGATGCCCGCACAGATAACCTGTAGTCTCCTCCGCCCGCAGCCCCCACTCGTCCGCATATTTTCTTAACAGATCATCCACGCGCCCGGTCTCCCCTTTCCAATTCGAATCCTCCCAGGGGCGGCTCACCGTGGGCACATACTTGAACCAAGGCACTTCGTTCGAATAGCGTTCGAGTTCTTCGCGGTAGCCGAATTCCCAGGAGCGGCTGGCGCCTTGCAGGCAGTAGAGTTTGTGGTTGCCGGGCATTGGGCTATCGCCTTTTTTCCAATCGCGATACAGCGTTCGAACGTAACTGACATACGGGGCGATTCCTGTCACCGTGGAGACTAGCAGGTGATTCGTTCTACCGCTGCGCAAATCCAGCGTGAAGCGTCCTTTCGCGATTTTTCTGCAGAGGAGTTGGTCGCCTTTATTTAGCCTGAAGAGACCGGGCGTCAGATCCCCGTTCGGAACCAATTCGAAAAAAAACTCGAGCGTCTCTTCGTAAGGAGAAGAAACGATGGAGTACGCTCGTTCGACGCGTTTCCCTTCGTGCTCGACTCCCAGGGTGGCGTACTGCCCGGCGCGGAATTCGAACGGTCCGCCAGGGTCGATTCGAATGCTCCAGAGATCCGGCGAAAGGTCCCGGCGCTCCAGAATCCGCGCTTGATAGTGCTTGTCCGGAGAAGGGGCCATCGATGTCTCTCCCATGAAGTTTAAATCGTGCCACCCAAAAAAGATAACGGGCGGAGCCAACTCCGGCTCCGCCCGGAAGTTCAATTCCCACGCCAGCCGACACCAAATTCCTTCGATGAATCTCTCGAACTAAGGCCGCTGCGGCGCCCTCACTTGCCTCGTCCCTGCCTAGTTGGAGTAGAACCTATCAAATTTCCCGTCCACGGAGCAACGCTCAATTGGAAAACTCCCGCGCGGACAGCCAAGGGAACCATACGCGCCCGGGGTCAGAACGGCGCGGGCTATTCGTAAGCAAGAGCGACAACCGGGTCGTAGCTCGCGGCGCGGAGCGCGGGGTAGACTGCTCCCGTGGCCGCTCCCACGATGGCGAGCATGCTCGCGGAAAAAATCCACGCCGGGGAAATTAGAATCGTCAAGCCTGGATTGGTCTGCTTCAAGACCGCCTGCGTCAGGAAAGTGAGCGCTATCCCTAAACCGGTGCCCATCAGCGTCAGGATTAGAGTTTCGCCCAGCAGCATACGGACGACGTCGAGCCTGGAGAAACCGAGCGCCTTGAGAATTCCAATCTCACGCGTGCGCTCCATCACCATGGTGTGCATGTTCAAGAGGACCACGAGGAAGCTCACTACAATTCCGAGAGCGACCATCGTGCGCGTAAAGGGGCGCAACTGCGGCAGGTTCGACGAATTCATTAGTGTGACGTATTCCGACGTGGAGCGCACGCTGTTCTCTGGCATCAATTTAAGGATCTGTGCGCGCGTTGCCTCGGTATCTCCTTTGCTTCTCACGTAAAACATCGAAACGCGCTTTTCCGCGCCTGCGATTTCCTGCGCGGTGCGGATGGGAATGAAAAATCGCGCGCCTTTGCCATGGCCCACGATTCCACAGACTGTAAACGAATGATTTAACAGTGTGATCTGGCTGCCGACCTTCAAGTGACGCGTTTGCGCGATGATATCATCCGCTATCACTTCGTCCGGCCCCTCGAACGGGCGGCCATCGCGGAATAAGAAGCCTTTGCTAAGCGCGTTGAAGCGCTTGTAGTCAATGCCATACACCAGAGTTAAGTTCTTTGGTTCCGTGAGGATGACGGTTGGCGCTACCTCGTCCACGCCGCTCAACGTGGCAATCTTTTCACCGAGCGACTCCTGCATTCCAACACTTACGAGAGCAAAAAAAATCGAGGAGTTTGGCGGCTGAACGAGGATGTCCGCACCGACGCCTTCGACGCGCTTTCCCCACTCGGAGATGACGCCGGAGGTGAGTCCTACGATCATCAGAACGAGAATCACCTGAATGGCGATGGCAATCACACTGAGAAAACTGCGCAGCGGCCGGGCAGTGATGCTGCCCCAAAACATCTGCAGGAGGGAAAATGGTCCGTCGAAGGTTTCCGTCATCAGGCGCAGCCAGATTAGTACTCTATCATCTTGATTTCGCGCCGGTCAAAATTAGCTTGCCGACCGCAGGGCAAGCCATGTGCCGAAGTCCGCAAAAAATATTTCCGCTGCATTAAGATTTCAACACAAATGTTGATAAGCTTGTGGAAATCCCCTGTCCACGCACCGCTAACTTCCCACCCTTCAACACTCTTCTCCTCTTTGCACCATTTGTGTGCAACATTCTTTTTTTACACGCAAACTTGTAGGGAGAAAAGTCTTGTGGCGGAAGAAAAAATAATTCGCAGGAAGACTCAAAACTGTGAAACGACGGCAAAGCCTTTCTTTTTTCCCTAAGCTATTGATTCTCAACGACCGGCAGCAAAAATCCCTTCAGTACCACTTCGGCGGCCTCTCGAGATGCACTTTGATCGTCTGCTTGGGATCGGTGATATCGAGCCAGCGTCCGTACGTCTTCCATCCTTCAGCCACAACTTGCACCAGAACTCTTCCCATTGGCGCGTTTGGAACGTGGGCGATGCCATCGCGACTGGTCTTCACATTCATTTCGAGCTTCTTGTCTTTCTTCATCACGTGCTCTTCGATGAATTTCACGTACACGCTGGCGTTCTCGACGGGAACGCTCTTCTCGCCGCCAGTCACTTCAATGGTGATGCGCGTTTGCACATCGCCCGCGGGAGGTGGAGTCTGCGGCTTGGACGCCGCTGCCGGTGAATTCTGAGCTGCTGCCCCGTGGGCAACCAGCACACAAGTAGCGAGGCAAACGAATATAAAATACTTCGTCGGGAATCTCATAAATCGGTGAACTCCATGGTCTACGGAACGCCGGGCCGGGTCAAGTCTCCCCACCTCAAGATGGATGCCGCTGTCCTGCCGCGTGCTGCCCCGTCGCTGCACTGAGGTGGAAACCACCCGCAACAGCCATTTGACTCATCAATATGGCTCCTGTAAGTTCTCAAGAATCTGCTCGGCAGCCAACATCGGGACGCTTCAAGAATGAAATTCACCCCGAACGCGCAGCGCCGGACGTCGAACTGACTGCGTCGCAATCAGATCAGGAATCGCAAGGAGAGCACAATGGGTTTTGCCACCAACGCCATTCATGTCGGGCAGGAGCCCGATCCGGCCACGGGAGCCATCGTTGCTCCGATCTATCAAACCTCGACGTATATCAATGAAGAGCTGGGCAAAAACAAAGGCTACGACTACGCGCGAACGAATCACCCGAACCGCAAAGCCCTGGAACGCACGGTTGCCAAGCTGGAAGGCGGTCACAGCGCCTACGTTTTTTCTTCCGGTATGGCGGGAATCGACGCGGTTTTCCGGCTTTTGCGCCCGGGCGATCATGTAGTCCTCTCCGAAGCGGTTTACGGCGGCGTGTTCCGCCTCTCCACGCAACTCCTCGTACATTTCGGGTTGGAATTCAGCTTCGTAGACACCGCTGTACCTGACTTGGTACGCACGGCGCTGCGCCAGAATACGAAAATGATTTACATCGAAACGCCCGCCAACCCCACGCTCAGCGTCACGGATATCGCGGCGATTTCGAAGCTGGCCAATGAGCGCAACCTTTCCGTAGTTGTCGATAACACATTTCTGAGTCCATATCTGCAGCGCCCCATCGAGCTGGGCGCGCACATCGTCGTCCATTCCATGACGAAATACTTGAATGGCCACAGCGATTCCACGGGTGGCGCCGTGGTGCTAACGCGCCCCGAGGACGCCGAAAGAATCTATTTTATACAGCGGTCCGCCGGCACGGGCCTGTCTCCCATGGATTGCTTCCTCGTTTCGCGCGGAATCAAGACGCTTGCAGTTCGTATGCTGCAGCACAACGCCAACGGAATCACCGTAGCGCGCCATCTTGATGCGCATCCCAAGATCAAGAAGGTCTTCTACCCCGGGCTGCCGTCTCATCCGCAGCACGAAGTGGCTCGCCGCCAGCAGAAGGGCCCGGGCGCCATGCTCTCCTTCGATGTAGGTTCGCTCGACGCGGCGCGGCGCCTACTCAATCACGTCAAGCTTTGCTCGCTCGCTGAAAGCCTCGGGGGCGTCGAAACTTTGATTTCACTTCCGGCCATGATGACCCACGCCTCCATGCCCAAGGAAGTTCAGGATCGCGTGGGCATCACCGAGGGTCTGGTGCGCCTCTCCGTCGGCATCGAAGACGTTGAAGACATCATCGCCGACCTCGACCAGGCGCTGCTCTACGTTTAGCTGCAGTGCATTTTTTTTGGGCTGACACACTCATGAGTTCGCCGAACATCGCTCCTCTGCTCTCTGGACACGTCATCGGTTCGGTCAACGATGCGTTTGTGATCGCCGAGTGGCGAGACCCGGGCGGCCCTCCAGGTCCGCCGCGTCTTATCGCCCCGCTTCATCTTCATCGCGGCGACGATGAAGCGTGGTACGTCCTGGAAGGCACATTGCAAGTTCGGGTTGGCAAGGAAGTAGTCGAGGCCAAAGCAGGCTCAGCCGTTTTCGTACCACACGGAACGCCTCACACGTACTGGAATCCCGGGCCGGGGCTCGTTCGTTATTTGCTGGTGATGACCGCCAACATTTATCGTTTGATTCAGGAAATCCACGCCATGCCGGAGCGAACACCGTCTGCGCTCCTCGCGATGTTCGCAAAATACGACTCCGAACTCCTCGACTCGTAATTGCAAATCGCGCCTCCCACGTTCTCGCCCTTCTCCGTTTATGGCCACTCTTCTTGTTGCTTATTGACAGGAGTGGCGGTAGACTCTCCCCCTCAGTAACTGATAGGAGCGCCATGAGCAAGCCCACCGATTTGGTCCAAGGCACGCTGGACCTTCTCATCCTGAAGAGCATCGCCCTAGAGCCCATGCACGGCTGGGCCATCGCACAGCGTATCCGCCAGGTTTCGAAAGACGTGCTGCAAGTCAACCAGGGTGCGCTATACCCTGCACTGCACCGTCTGGAGCAACAGGGCTGGATTGCCGCCGAATGGGGCGAATCCGAGAACAACCGGCGGGCGAAGTATTATTCTCTGACGAAGTCCGGGAAAAAATATCTGCAAAGCGAGCAAGCAAACTGGGAACGGCTGTCCGCGGCGATCGGTTTGGTCTTGAAGAGAGCGTGAAGTTCGGAGGTTGACCATGCGCTGGCTGCAAAGCATTTCGAATCGGCTCCACAATTTTTCCCGCAAAGAGGCAGTGGAACGGGAAACCGATCAGGAATTGCATTTTCACCTGGAACGCCAGACTGCCGCGCATACGGCGGCCGGTATGTCTCCCGAAGAAGCGCGCCGCGTGGCGCTGCTCGAATTTGGGGGCGTGGAACAATTCAAGGAAGATTGCCGGGAGGCTCGCGGCGTGAACCGCATCGAATCGCTCCTCGCCGACTTGCGCTATGGTTTCCGCTCGCTTCGCAAGAGTCCAGGCTTCGCAATCGTCAGCGTGTTGACGCTGGCGCTGGGCATCGGTGCAAACACCGCCATCTTCAGCATGATCAATGCCCTGCTTTTGCATCCCTACAATTTCCGAAATCTCGATTCGCTTGTCCGCGTTTGGGAAGACCGCGGCATTGACGAAGGCTACGACGCAAGATATATCGCGCCGGCGGACGTCGCGGATCTTCGGTCTTCGAACAATGTCTTCGAAGGCTTGACCACCTACAACTACCAGTCTTTTGGTTTGGGAAAGGAAGGAGACGTCCAGCCCATTCTCGGTTGCAAAGTCTCCGCGAATTTCTTTGATGTTCTCGCGGTCACTCCATCAGCTGGCAGGCTTTTCAGCACCGTGGAAGAACAACCGGGCGCCGATCAGGCTGTGATCTTGAGCTACGGCTCATGGGAACGGCGTTTCGGTGGCGATCCGCAGGTTCTGGGCAAGACCCTCCTACTGAACAGCCGCGTTTACACGGTCGTAGGAATCATGCCAAAGGATTTTGATTATCCCGTGCCCGTGGAATTGTGGGTGCCGCTGGCGCTCACTCCCGCGGAGAAAGCGGATCGCACGCAACTCTCTCTGAATGCGCTTGCGCGGCTCAAGCCTGGTAGCTCCATCTCTCAAGCCGCTGCCGTACTGGCGAATTTTTCTCAACGCCTCGAACAGGAATACCCAAAGACGAACGCGGGCCGATCCACGACTCTGCTCCAGTTGCGGAAAGAGCTCTACATGTTCACGCTTCCGCTCTTTCTTCTGCTTCAGGCCGCGGCAGGATTCGTTCTGCTTCTCGCCTGCGCGAATCTGGCGAATCTGGTTTTCGCGCGCATGATCGGCCGCCAGAGAGAAATTGCCCTGCGCGCGGCTCTCGGTGCGGGACGTGGGCGCCTGGGCCAACTTTTCCTTTCGGAAACACTTTTGTATTCCTCCGCCGCAGGAGTGGTAGCCATCGCGGCTTCGTTCGCCAGCGTACACGCGTTGCGCACCAGCATTCCTGTGGGCTGGACGAAGTGGGTGCCCGGTTGGGATGGCATTCGCGTGGACGGCAATGTTCTCGCATTCACTATTTTGGCTGCGCTGGGTGTAGGTGTTTTTCTAGGGCTGGCCACCATGTTCCACACCAGCCGCATCGAGCCCAACAAAATTCTCAAAGAGACCGGAACGGGCACCGTCACTCGCGCGAAACGCAGGGTGCGCAGCGCGCTGGTGGTTGTGCAAGTCATGTTCGCGCTGATTTTGCTGGTTTGCGCGGGCCTGACGATTCAGGGCTTTGTGCGTCTCGCGAATGTGTACCAGGGATTCGAACCGGCCAGCGTTTTGAAAATCGAAATTTCTCTTCCGCAAAAAGTTTATGCGGACAACGTGAAGATCACGGCTTTTTATCAGCAAGTTCTTCGTGGAGTGGCTTCAGTGCCGGGCGTGCAGCACGCATCGCTCATCACCAATCCTCCCGCCAGCAACGTCGACAATGAGACGACGTTTTTCTCCATTGAAGGTCAGGCGGCCCTCAGGACCAGCGAAATGCCCTCCGCTGACTTGCAAATCGCCTCTCCTGATTTTCTTGAAGCCTTGAAAATAGCCTCGGTCGCGGGCCGCGTCTTCTCGGATTCGGACAATGCCGATGCGGCGCGTGTGGCGGTGATCAGCAGCAGCATGGCAAATCACTTCTGGCCGAAGGGCGACGCGCCCGGACACCGCATCAAGCTGGGCGCTCAAGACTCGAACGAGCCATGGCTCACTATCGTGGGCGTTGTCGGCGACATTCGCCAGAACTGGTGGAATCCCATCACGCGCCCAGTGATTTACAAACCGTTCGCGCAGTCGCCGCGGCGCTCGATGACTTTGCTCCTGCGGACTAACTCAAATCCAACCAGCTACGTCTCTGCCGTGCGCGATGTTACGCGTCAAACGGATCCAGGAGTCGCTCTGAGAGGAGTCAACACGTTGGAGGAAGAAATCGCAGATTCCATCGCCATTGTCCGTATCATGGGCATTTTGATGGGAATTTTCGGGCTGGTCGCGCTGGCACTTTCTTCGATCGGAGTTTACGGCGTTTTATCGGAAAGTGTCGCGCAACGCACGCATGAAATTGGCATCCGACTGGCTCTTGGCGCCAACCCGCGTGACTTGATGAAACTGATCCTTGGACAGGCGTTGAAGCTCACCGGGATCGGCCTGGCCATTGCAGTTCCTTGCGCCATAGCCATCAGCCGCGCGATGGCCAGTTTTATTTTTGGGGTGGTCAGCCTGGATTTCACGATTCTGGCTGGATTCACCGCGCTGCTGCTGCTCGTGGCACTCGGCGCCGGCTATCTTCCCGCGCGGCGCGCGATCGGCATCGACCCGATGATTTCTCTGCGCTACGAATAGCGAGCGCTATTTGCGATTCTCGTGCGGGTTCGAAACGCTGTCGTCCAACCACGAGAGATATTTCGTCGAGCCTTCGGCAATCGGCAGGGCAATAAATTCCGGCACATCATAGCTGTGGAGACGTTTCACTTCCTTTTCCAACTCAGCGAGGCGTTTCGCGGTCGTCTTCATCACCAGCAGATATTCTCGCGCTCGTTCAATCTTCCCTTTCCACGTGTAAACCGACTCGACCGGGCTCAAAGTAACATTGACGCACGCCGCGAGCTTTTTCGAAACCACGTGACGCCCGATACGTCGGCCTTCCGTCAGCGTTCCGCACGTGACCAGCACAATTCTGCCTCGCCCGCCCCTCTTCACCATGTTCCCTCCGCTAATGCCGTGAGCCTGTCCCCGAATAGGGGCTTTCCCGGAGCTCACAATTTCGAGCCGCAACCTTAACTTTTGACTTTCAACTTTTGACTTTCAACTTTCGACTTTCAACTCTCTCCGGTCTAGAATACCGCCCCATGACGTCCTCTCCCATTAAGTTTGGTACTTCCGGATGGCGCGGACTCATCGCCGACGATTTCACTTTTGCTAATGTGCGCCTGGCGGTCACTGCCATCGCGGGACACGTGAAAGCCAAATCGAAAGAGCCCACGATCCTGGTGGGCTACGACACGCGCTTCTACTCCGAAGAATTTTCTCAGCTCGCCGTGGACATCCTGCAGCAGCACGGGATTGGAACGCTGCTGTGCGAAACTTTCACGCCCACGCCCGCGGTCGCTTTCGAAATCACGCGCCGCAAACTTGACGGCGCCATCAATTTCACCGCCAGCCACAATCCCGCCCAATATCACGGCTTGAAGTTTTCCTCCGGCGACGCTGGCCCGGCGCTGCCGGAAGTCACCAAGGATATCGAAGCGCGGGCCGCGCATCTTGCCGCAAAAGGCGGTGTTCCGCCGCTTCCGCATGGTGATTCGAATTCTGCGCGCGGTGACAAAGTCAATCTGCGTGAAAACTATTTGAAGCGCCTCGAAGAGCTCGTCCATTTCGAAACGCTGCGCAAGGCGAAGCCATCTCTCGTCGTTGACGCGCTCCATGGTTGCGGCGCCGGCTATTTGGACCGCACACTTGCCGATCATGGAGTTACCGTGCACGCCATGCGCACCGATCGCGATTGCCTCTTCGATGGCACCGGCCCCGACGTCTCCGAAGAAAATCTCGCGCCGCTGCGCAAGGCCGTAGTTGATTCGAGAGCGAGTGCAGGCCTGGCCACCGATGGCGACGCGGACCGCTTCGGCATCGTCGATCGCGACGGCACGTGGATCCAACCCAACTTGATTCTCGCGCTGGTGTACGACTATCTCGTCGAAACTCGCAAATGGAAGTTGCCAGCGGCGCGCAGCGTCGCAACAACGCAAATGATGGATGCGGTCGCCAAATTGCACGGCCAAACCATTTATCAGACGCCCGTCGGCTTCAAATACATCGGCCAGCTCATCCGCGAAGACAAAATCGCCATCGGCGGCGAAGAAAGTGCCGGCCTCACCATGCGCGGGCACATCCCGGAAAAAGACGGCATCCTCGCATGCCTGCTGGTGGCGGAAATGACCGCAGCACGCGGTGTCTCCATCGGCGACCAGGTTCGCGCGATGTACAAAAAACTCGGCCGCGAATTCTGGCCCGTCCGCGAAAATCTTCATCTTTCCGACGAACAAAAGGCAAACGCCGTCAAGCGGGTGGCCGTTGACGCTTCGACACTCGCCGGGCGAAAAGTCGTATCCATCGACCGCACCGATGGCGCAAAATTTGTGTTTGAGGACGGTTCGTGGATGCTGCTGCGTCTTTCCGGCACGGAGCCGCTGCTTCGCCTGTATGTCGAAGCCGAAAGCGCCGCCGCTTCCGCGAAGTTGACGCGAGAAGTATCACAATGGGTACTGCAAAGCTAAGAAAGATGGCTGCCGCGGAAAAAACTCAGCGGTTCCTCCGCCATTACGGGCGCGCGCTCCTCGGCCTGCTCGTGCTTATCCTCGTAGTGCACGACATTTTCGGTACGCACGGCTTTCTGGCGATGCGCCGCACGCAACAGGAAATTAAAAAAGTAGACGCCAACTTGGATCAATTGAATAAAGAGAATTTACAGCTCGAGCAGGAAGTGAAAGAGCTGAAGACCGATCCGCACAAGATCGAAAAAATCGCCCGTGACGAGCTTGGCCTTGCGAGGCCCGGCGAGGTCATCATCAAGATCCCGCGGTCGCAGCAGTTGCCGCAGGATTCTACTGTGAAGCCCTGACCCTCCACTTTATCCACGTCGTGCGCGCCAGCGAAAGCCCCAGCATCGCCAGGAAAATCGTAATCAAACCGGCAGTGGCCCTCAGCGCGCTGCATTGTCCCTTTGGCAAAATAGAAAACCTTCCGTAGACAAATTCGATGTGCACCCAGTACACCAGCAGCGAAGTATTCCCCAGCTGGATGATGGGGCTGAATCCTTTCTGCGCAAGTCCCCACCGGCACCACGTGTAAACGAGAAAAAGAATGAGCAGCAAGATGCCGCAGCGCATCAGTAGGAAATTCGGATTGCTGTGCCAGTAGTCGTAAACGGCGTACAGCCGCACACGTGACGAATCGAACAAGACCGACAAGTAGCAAGCAGCGATTCCCATTCCGCCCACCGCCGCGAACGCGAGTCCTTCCCTGCGCCTGGCAAAATCCGAAAACAGAAAAAACCCCGCCGCGAGTCCCGCGAAAGCAAACGCCGACCACGGAAACAATGGAAAAAGCCACGGCTGTGGTTCCTTGAAGATGTGCACGCCGTTGATGTAGGACTCGATGGGCCATGGCAAAAACCTTGGCCGGTGCGTGGTCCAAAGTGGCGGCGTGGCCATAGCCACAATCATCGCAGCAAGAATTCCCGCCATCAGCGTGCGAATTCTCGCCGCTGTGGCGTCGCCATCTCCCGTAACCCAGCACAAAACTCCCATGAGCATCATGGAAAGTCCGAGAATGTTTAAAACGTCGACGCGCAGCAGGTCCGTCCACGGCGACCAGGGATAGCCGAGCGCAAATTCCTGCACGCGAAACAGAAGACCCATTCCAAAAATTTCCGCGCCACGCAAAATCGTTTGCTTCGCGATTGTCTTGCGCGCGATTCCCTTCTCGCGCAATTTCTCCGTCACCAAAGCGAACGAGACGCCCGCCAGGAAAATAAACAGCGGCGCAGGCAGCGTCCCGCCCAGCTTCGACCAGCCCATCAAGGATGGCGACGATTTCTTGGCTTCCGGACTCATCCACGAGTCGTAGCAATGCGTCTGAAACATCAGCACGCAGGCCAGGCCTCTCATCCAATCGACGTAAGCGAGCCGCTTCATTTTGAGGGTGACGATGCGCAGTCGCGCCAGCGTGCATCGCGGGACGCAGCTACGAGTAATTGCGAATGATAGACGCTGGAAAGATTTCCGCAAAGCAGAAACGTGGACTGGAACTCTCGCGCAGGAAACGGAACTCCATCGAAAATTGGAAATCTAGTCGGATGGCCTCAGAAGGCGATGGACAATTCCGAACACCTTGACTTATAAGCTTATAAATTGACGCTCGCTCCGCCGTGGCGTTCCTCGTCTGTACGCTCGAGCACTCTCGCAGGGAGACGAAAGCACGCAGGAATCGTCTATTATTCTGAGTGATGGGGAACATGAAGCAGGTTTCGAACGTACCTTTAGCGAGCGGAGGTATCTGATGGAAACGCTGTGGCAAGACGTCCAGTTCGCTGTTCGAATGATGCGCAAGAATCTGGGATTCACGACCGCCGCCGTGCTTTGCCTGATGCTCGGAATCGGGGCCACCACCGGAATTTTCACCGTCGTGAACGCCGTGCTCCTCCAACCACTGCCCTACGCGCACCCGGAACAGCTCATTCGAATCTACACCGAGTTCCCCACCTTTCCGAACGGCGGTCTGCACCGATTCTGGACTTCTGGACCGGAATTCCTCGATCTCCGCAGGGATACGCATTCCTGGGCCTCGCTGGACGCCTGGGCCTCCGGCGGTGTCAACTTGGCCGGCAAGACTCAGCCCGTTCGCGTAACAGCCGCTTTCGTGAGCGGCGGGCTTCTGGAGTCGTTGGCGGTGCACCCTGTCCAGGGGCGCCTAATATCGCAGGCCGACGACGCCCCGGGCACGCCGCCGGTCGCAGACATTTCCTACGGCACCTGGCAGACCGTTTTTGGAGCTGACTCGAATGTCGTTGGGCGAGAAACATACCTCGATGGCCAAAAGTGCACCATCATCGGCGTCATGCCCAGGGGTTTTCAGTTTCCGCCAGGAGAGCAGGAGCCCGCACAACTATGGACCGCGTTGCAATTGGATCCCGCCAAGCCCGGCAACCGCGGCGGACATAACTACTATTTGCTGGGCCGGCTGAAAACTGGCGTGACGGGAGGACATGCACAGGGAGAGCTGGCGTCGCTCGTGCAAAGTTACGGCGAAAAAAAAGTGCCGAAGACACACAGCTTTGATCCGAAGAATCACACCATCGTGAGCTTTCCGCTGCAAGCAGAAGTGGTTTCGAGCGTTCGCCCGGCGCTCTTGATGTTGCTCGGAGCGGTGGTCTTTGTGCTGCTGATCGCCAGTGTGAACGTGGCGAATCTGCTGCTCGCGCGGGCCGAGGCCCGCCGCCGCGAAATCGCCATTCGCGGCGCTCTGGGTGCGAGCCTGGTGCGCCTCGCGCGGCAATTTGTGACCGAAGGAATTCTGCTGGCGTTCTGCGGGGCTGTTCTCGGCGTGGCCCTTTCCTTCGGCGGCGTGCGCCTGGTTCAGCTCACCAATTCCGGCGGCATCCCCCGCGCGGATGAAATCTCGATGGACTGGCGCGTGCTGCTCTTCACTCTCGGTACGAGCGTGATCACGGGGATTCTCTTTGGACTCGCGCCCCTCGCGCCCCTGCTGGTGAGCGGAATCTCCGAATCGCTGAAGGATACCGCCGGCAGCACGACCTCCGCGGCAGGAGCGCAAGTCTTTCGGCGCGTTCTTGTGGCCGGCGAATTGGCAATGGCTCTGGTCCTGCTCATTGGCTGCGGGCTGATGTTGCGCGCCTTTTGGAAATTGCAGGAAGTTCACACCGGCTTGCACGCCGATGAGGTGCTGACCATGCGGGTGTCGCTGCCCAGCGGAACCTATACGGACAACGCCAGAATCACGGATTTCTGGACGCGATTCGAAGGGCGTCTCACGAATCTTCCCGGAGTGCAATCCGCCGCGCTCGCTTCCGGATTGGCGCCCCTCAGGCCTCCCAACATGAACGACACGGATATTGAAGGATTCGTTCCGAGGGAAGGCGGTCCGATCCAAAACGTCGATTTCTATCAGTCGGTAAGCAAGGATTATTTCGCCACGATGGGAATTCGCTTGATGGATGGCCGGCTGTTCGAATCGCGCGACGTCCAGGATGGGCCGGAAGTGGCCATCGTCAACACTGCGATGGCCAAGACCTTCTGGCCCAATCAGAATCCTATTGGACGGCGCGTGCGTCCCGGCGGCACAAAAACTTGGTGCACCGTTGTCGGAGTTGTCGATGACGTAAAAAATGCCGGACTCGACCGGCCGGCGGGCACGGAAATTTACCTGCCCAACCGCCAGTCTTCAGGTCAGGGATACACCAACATGTACGTGGTGATGCGCGCACAAGGAGGCGACCCACGCTCCATGGCCGTAGCCGTACGGGAACAGCTCAGCGAAATCGATCCCGCGTTGCCGGTCGCGGATGTCCGATTGATGGAAGACGTCCTCTCCCGAGCGCAAGCGCGGCCACGGTTTCTTACCATGCTGCTGTCTCTTTTCTCCGCTGTGGCGCTGGCAATAGCAACTGTCGGAATCTATGGCGTGGTTTCCTATTCGGTGGCGCGGCGTACGAAGGAATTCGGTCTGCGCATGGCTCTGGGCGCGCAAGGCGGGGACGTTCTTGGACTGGTGATGAAACAAGGCGCCGGCATGGTGGCCATTGGAATAGTTGCGGGGCTCGTGACGGCGTTCGCGCTGACGCGCTTGATGGCCAGCCTGCTTTTCGGCGTGACGGCAACGGATATTCCGACTTTTGCCAGCGTGACGATCATCTTGTTCGGAGTTGCTCTGGCGGCTTGCTACATTCCCGCGCGGCGAGCGACCCGCGTGGATCCAATACAAACGTTACGATACGAATAGCGCGCTCATCCGATTTTTCGATCCCTTCACCCACAGGCCGCTTCCGTCGCGTGGTGGTTGAATTTGGTCTGCCATTTCTTTCAGTTACAATTCTCGCTTGCCCGCCACGCGCCAACTCGGCCCGCTCCCCATGATCGGCCTTTGGGCCGTGCTGACTCTAACCGGAGCGTTGTACTCGGCCTGGTTGGGCTATGGCGGCCGCGCGTTCGCTGCCACGCTTACGGCGTTCGCGTTTTTCTTCCTGGTGATGCTGCTTTTTGCCGCGCGTGGCGTCGAGGATCGCCTCGACTCGCGCTTCGGCGCCGGCAGCGGCTACTTGCTCGGCACGGCGGTGTTCCTTGTCTACCTGATTTGCGCCTGGGGGACAATTACTTTCGCGTTTACGCGTGCTGCCGCCGTCGCCGCTCTCGTTTTCATTCCGCTGCTGCTGGCCGCTTCCGCCGAGCGCAAACCTCCCGGCGTCTGGCAGGATTTTGCGACGATCCTGGCCATCTGGCTGGCCGTGAAGCCGCTGCCGAACCGTTGGGGATGGTCCCTCTCGCACTCAATCTGGCAGTATCCAGGTGGGCGTCTGGACTACGTACTCACCGTGCTCCTCTGTGTCAACGTCGCACTCGCTTGCTTCTTGCTTGTCCGCCGCTTCAACGGAATCGGCTATTCCATCGGCTGGGGCCGCCACTGGAGCTTCTTCATTCTCGCGAGCTTCATTGTCTTCGGCTGCATCGCCATTCCGCTCGGTCAGGGCATGCACTTCATCGAATTTGCGCCGCAGTGGTCGCAGTTGAAATCGCTCCCGTTTCTTTCCTTAGGCATTCTCTTTTTCACGGCGTGGCCCGAGGAGTTGCTCTTCCGCGGCCTCCTGCAAAATATGCTCTCGCGTGCTATGAACAGCGACCTCGCCGGATGGTGGACTGCCTCGATTCTCTTCGGCTTCTCGCACATCACCAACATGGGCTTTCCCAACTGGCGCTACGTGGTACTGGCTTCCATCGCCGGCTTCTTCTACGGCTGGACGTGGCGCAAGACCGGCTCGATCTTCGCCTCCGCCCTGGTCCACGCCGCCGTGGACATCACCTGGCACTTCCTCTTTCGAACCCTCTAGTCTACTGAGTCATAAATAGCTTGTATAAATGAAGGAAAGGGGTTATCGTGGATCATGTCGAATCCACGAGGACGTCCTAAGCGGCGAGAACTCATTATCAGTCCAGAACAGAAGATAACTTTGCGGCAACTGCTGCAGCAACC
>WNEZ01000435.1_pt2 | contig 67173 bp, 70 predicted proteins | sample 5400521 | NCBI WGS metagenome assembly WNEZ01 (sample SAMN13153339, study PRJNA577476) | soil metagenome | isolation source: 120 cm saprolite under Douglas fir tree site 2 hole 1 replicate 1 | place: USA:California | collected 2015-04-18
ATCCGCAGCATCGTCAACCACGGCTACCAGACCGCGAAGACCATCTTGACCGCGCAGCGGCACCAGATGGACGCCGTGGTCGAGCAGCTGAAGATGGTTGAGACGCTCACCTCTCAGCAGCTCGACGAGATCCTCGCGCGCGAGGATCTGCCGACCGCGGCCGCCGCCTCCGCCGGCGCTTCCGCCTCCTAGGCCCGTTCCGCGACGGACCTCGTTATTGTTGGCCGGGGCAACCTCGGCCGGAGCCTGGCGCCTGCGTTTCGACGCGCGGGCCATCGCGTTCTCCTGACCCGGGCGCGAAACGGCGCGCCGTCGCTGGTCCGGGCGTTGCGCTCGCTGCCTCGCGCGACCGTGTTCCTGACCGTTCCCGACGGAGCGATCGCGGGCCTCGCCGGCGAGTTGGGGGCCGCGGGCGACGTCCCTAAAACCGTTGCTTTCGTCCACTGCAGTGGCGCGCTGGGCCTGGGCGTCCTCGGTCCGTTGGGCGCACAGCATCCGGTTGGATCCTTTCATCCGCTGCAGTCCTTTCCGGAGCCCCGGGCGCCGGAGGCCTTTCAGGGCAGCCTGGTAGGGATCGATGCCAGCGGCGAAGCGCTGCGTCGAAGGCTTGGGCGTTTAGCGCGCGACCTGGGCGCCAAACCGCGCCGCGTCGACGAGGCGGATCGGGTCGTGTACCACGCAGCCGCGGTGTTCGCGTCCAACTACCTGGTTGCGCTCGCCGCCGAGGCGGTCGAGCTGCTGGGGACGATCGGCTGGAGCGAGCGGGAAGCGACCGAGGGCCTGGTTCCGCTGATGGAGGGAGCGCTGGCGGAGGTGGCACGGCGAGGCCCATCCGCCGCCCTCACGGGCCCCATCCGTCGGGGCGACGTGGAGACGGTTACCCGCCACCTGGAGGCGCTTTCCCGGCTCGACTCGGGTGCGCCGCGAGGCCGGGGGCGCAAGGCGGACCTTTATCGTATGCTCGGCGAGATCGCGCTCCAGATCGCCAGACGCGAGGGGCTCGACCCCGGCGCAGCAGGGCGCGTGAAGAGGGCGCTGACCCGAGATGTGGCAGCGACCCGAAGGAGACGTCATTGATGACGACCGTCCTGGATGTCCAGCGGTTCAAGGAAGAAGGCCGGCGCTTCGCCGTGCTCACGGCGTACGACTACCTGAGCGCGAAGATCCTCGATGAAGCCGGCGTCCCGATCCTCCTTGTCGGCGACAGCCTGGGCATGGTGATGCTCGGCTACACGACCACGCTGCCGGTGACGGTCGACGAGATGCTCCACCACGCCAAGGCGGTCGCGCGCGGCTCGCGCGAGGCGTTGCTCGTGGGCGACATGCCCTTCATGTCGTATCACTCGTCAGTCGAGCAGGCGATCACTAACGCGGGACGATTCATCCAGGAAGGCGGCATGCACGCCGTCAAGCTCGAGGGCGGCGGCCGCGTGGTTGAGATCACCGAGAAGCTGACCGCCATGGGCATCCCTGTGATGGGACACCTGGGGCTCACCCCGCAGTTCGTGCACCAGATGGGTGGATTCAAGGTCCAGGGCAAGAGCGACAAGCAGGCGGCGCGCATCCTGTCGGACGCCAAGGAGCTCGAGCAGGCGGGCGCGTTCAGCATCGTCCTGGAAGGCGTGCCATCCGACCTCGCGACTCGCGTGACTCAGGCCCTTCGGATTCCGACTGTCGGCATCGGGGCCGGGCCTGGGACCGACGGGCAGGTGCTCGTCTTCCACGACATGCTGGGCCTGACCACGGGCAAGGCGCCCAAGTTCGTGAAGCGCTACGCCAACCTGGCCGAGGACATCACCCACGCCGCCCAGCGCTACGTGCAGGAGGTCGGCGACGGCGCGTTCCCGGGCCCCGAGAACTCGTATTCGGCGAACGGATCGTCGGTCCCGGCCAAGCCCGAACGCGATGAGGTCAAGTACGGCGCCGGGTAGCCCCCTACCGATCGCTATCGCGACGCCGGCGTTCATGCGGGACATCGCCCGCGGATGGCACGTGGACGGCTACTCGATAGGACTCGTCCCGACCATGGGGGCTCTCCATGCCGGGCACATGAGCCTCGTCGATCGCGCGCGCCGCGAAAACGACAAGGTCGTCGTCAGCGTGTTCATCAATCCGATTCAGTTCGGCCCGAACGACGACTTGAGTCGGTATCCGCGCAGCCCCGAGCACGACCTGTCGATGCTTCGAGAGGCGGGCGTTCATGCGGTCTACAAGCCGTCGGTGGCCGACATGTATCCGCCGGGCGCGAGCACGCGGGTGATCGTCCACGGGCTCACCGAAAAGCTCGAAGGCGCGGCGCGGCCCGGCCATTTCGAAGGCGTGGCGACCGTCGTAGCGAAGCTCCTCAGTGCCACTACCGCCGATAGAGCGTATTTCGGCCAGAAGGACGCGCAGCAGGTGGCGGTGGTGAAGCGTCTGGTCTCGGATCTCGATCTTGGGGTCGAGATCCGTGCGTGTCCGACCGTGAGGGAAGCGGACGGGCTGGCCCTGAGCTCTCGAAACTCATACCTGAACCCGGCGGAGCGCCGGGCGGCGGTTTGCTTGAGCCGTGCGCTCAGCCTCGCGGCAGGCGCTCACAGTCGGGGTGAGCGGGACACCGACCGGCTGCGGGCCATCCTGCGGGAGCCGATCGAGGCCGAGCCGCTGGCCAAGCTGGACTACGCGGAGGTGGTCGACCCGGGCACCTTCTCGACGCCTGGCAGCCTGGCCGTGCTGGCTGCCCGGATCGGCCACACCCACCTGATCGACAACCACGATTTGAACCTGCCCTATCCTGGATAGGGCTGAGTTCTGGCGTACAATTGCACTCCGTTTGGCGTAGGCCGTTTATGACGACCAAGAACCACACCAATGATCTTTAGGGGGTATACGTTTTGTCCACAGAGTCCGGTGTCGTCCTGAAAGAACAAGGGGAGGCGACCGAAAGGGACTCATCTGCGGCGATGACCATGGAGGACTACCTCCACTACGAGGAGGAGGCCTTCAAGACCCCCAACCATGGGGACATTGTGGATGGCATCGTCGTGCGCGTCGACCCCGACGAGGTGCTGGTGGATATCGGCGCCAAGGCGGAAGGGGTCATCTCGAGCAAAGAGCTTGGCCTGCGCGGAGAGGTCGAATCGATTGGCCTCGAGCCGGGCGACCTGATCAAGGTCTACGTCCTCCAGCCCGAGAACGAAGAGGGCAACGTCGTCCTCAGCCTGCGGCGCGCGCGCGCCGAGACCACGTGGCTGGTGGCGGCGGAGAAGCAGACTGATGGTTCGGTGATCGAAGCCGACGTCCGCGAGCAGAACAAGGGCGGCCTCATCGTCAACGTCCTCGGGCTTCGTGGGTTCCTGCCGTCGAGCCAGGTGGCTCGCGCTTACGCAGGCAGCCTTGAGTCCCTGGTTGGGCAGCGCATCCCCGTCAAGATCCTTGAGGTCAACCGCAAGCGCAACCGGCTGATCGTCAGCCAGAAGGCGGCGGAGGACGAGGATCGCGCGCGAAAGCGCGAGGAGCTCTTCAGTCGCCTGCAGATGGGGAACACGGTCAAGGGCACGGTGTCGGGCATCACGAGCTACGGCGCCTTCGTCGACATCGGCGGCGCCGACGGGCTCATCCACATCTCGGAGCTGTCGTGGGATCGAGTGTCCAAGGTCACGGACGTGCTGCAACTCGGAGACGAGGTGACGGTGAAGGTCATTAAGCTGGACCCCGAGCAGACCCGCATCTCGCTGTCGCTGCGGCAGCTGCAGCAGGACCCGTGGGAAAAGCTGGTGCAGTCGATGCCGATCGGGTCAATCGTGGAGGGCCAGGTCACGAAGACCAAGAAGTACGGGGCCTTCCTTCAGATAATGGCCGGGATCGAGGGTTTGCTGCATATCTCGGAGCTCTCGTGGGACCACGTGGAGCGGACCGAGGACGTGCTCAAAGTCGGCGAGACTCTGCAGGTGAAGGTGATCGGGATCGACACCGCGCGGCGGCGGATCTCGCTGAGCCTCAAGCAGCTTTCGGCGCCACCGGCAAGCCTGGTGGCGAGCCGGGGCGACCGGCGCCAGGATGAGTACGACGACATGAGGGACGAGTCTTAGCCGGCAGCCGCTGGTCTCGTCCTTCGTCGTGTTCTTGATAGGCTGGGTTGTCGCCTTGCCCCGCCCTCTGATTTACTCACGCGCGGACGGTGTTGTTCGGCTCGGGGGAGGGGAGCCAAATGGGAAGGGAGGGCCCTCGGAAGGGGACTTTTTTTAGGGGCCGAGGGTGGCCAGTCGCTGGCGAGCAGGCGCGAAATATGGATCGATGAGCAGCGCCATTCGGTAGTCTCGGCGAGCTGCCGCGGTGTTTCCAAGCTTCTGCTCCGCGTCGCCGAGATCGAGATAGAGCTGCGGCTCGGTTTCGCCCAGGTCGGCGGCGCGCTGCAGTTCCGCGACCCCCGCCCGCGCATCGCCCGATCCCACCAGTGTCAGCCCGCGCACCCAGTGGTAGCGGGCCTGCAGCGGATCAACCATCACCGAGAGCTCGAGCCGTCCTTGCGAATACCAGGCATCGGCCAACACAGGCATCGCGCCGAACCACGTCGCAGCGGCGGCCAGCCCCACAGCGGCCACCGACCGCAGAGCACTACGCGGATGGACAGCGTCCATCACCGCTGGCGTCGGCTGCTCAGTCTCGGCCGAGCGGACAGCTGCCCAAGCGGTCCCGGCGAGCAACCAGAACGCGCCCGTTGCCGGCGCCCAATCGAAGTTGAAGACAGCCCAGGCGGTGTAGCCGATGCACGCAACGCCGAGGGCCGCGACGGAGTTTGTGAATCGAAACCGCCAGATGCCACGAAAAAGCACGAGCACAACCCAACTCAGCGCGACCACTCCGATGATGCCCTGCGTGGCAGCGATCTCGAGGAGCCCGGAGTGGGTGCGGTCATAGATGACCCCCGGAGCCCAGTCCGCGCTGACAAATCGTCCAAACGCCAGCCCTGTCACATCCTCGCCCCAACCTGTTATCGGTCGCGCGGCAATCATGCGAAGTGCGTCTGGCCACAGCTGAAGTCGACTCCGGGCTGGATCGTTGTTGAGGAGGCCAAGCGGGCCGAACACGATCATCCACAACACTCCCGCCAGCACGGCGCCGGACACGACCGCAGCCGCAGCCACGCGGAGCCTGTCTCGAAACGCGAAGACAACAAGGGCCAGACAGCCCGCAAGCGCCCCGAACCCGCCACTCCGAGACGTGGAAACCACGAGCCCGCCCGCCAGCACGGCGACCGCAAGCCACCAGCCGGCAAAGAAGCGATCGCGCCGGAACCCACGAGCAACCGCGAGCGGGAAAGCCATGGCGATCAGAGCGCCGAGCAGGTTGGCGTTTCCAATGTTCCCGTCCGGCCGAAAGCTCACGGCGGAGGCGGCCTGTGTCAAGGCTTCCAGGCTGGCCACTGCCGTGCCGAAGACGAAAGCTGAGACCACCCACTCGCGTGAACGCTCGTCTCGCAGCAGACAGACCGGCACCGCCAGCAGGGCCAGATAGCTGATCCGCATCGGGACAGACTCGTATCGTGTGTAGGCGCCGGCCAGGCTGAGGGGCCATGACAAGGAGAACGCAAAGGCCAGTAGAGCGGCGGCAGCGGCGGCAAGCAGCGGTAGGCGGAGCTCTCCCAGACTCGGGCGCGCCGGCAGAAGGAGGGCCAGGCCCCCACCGATGCAAGCCCCGATGATCACGATCGACGCCCGCGGCAGGATGAATGAATCGACCAGGTTCGGTATAAAGAAGGTCGGGAGGGCCAGCGCGACGACGGCCGGCAGGTAGGTGCCGAGGCGCTCAAGAGTCGGTCTCACAGCGCCTCCGCCATAAAGAAATCCGACGGCTGAGTTGGACGTTATATTAGAAGCGAGGGTGCCATTAGGCACCTGAGCAACAGATTGAGGAGGTGCTGGCCCCACCTAGGTAGTCCAGAGTCCAGGAGGAAGGATCTTGTATCCGTTTGAACGATTTACTGAGCGAGCCAAGAAGGTTCTGACGCTCGCCCAAGAAGAAGCAGAACGATCGCACCACAGCTATATCGGAACAGAGCACCTGCTCCTGGGCCTGCTTCGCGAAGGTGAAGGCCTGGCCGCCAAGGTCCTCAACAACCTTGGCGTTGAGATCGGCAAGGTTCGCCAGACGATCGAGTCCGTGCTCGGTCGGAACGAGCGGATCATCATCCAGCAGATCATCCCGACGTCGCGCGTCAAGAAGGTCATCGAGATCTCCTTTGAGGAAGCGCGGCGCATGGGGCACAACTACGTCGGAACCGAGCACCTGTTGCTTGGACTCCTGATTGAAGGTGAGGGCATCGCGGCTCACGTCCTCGAGGATCTCGGCGCCACCCTGGAAAAGGTGCGGTCCGAGATCGAGCGCTTGCTTCACGACTCGAGCGCCGAGACTGAGGCTGAGCCAGCCCCGAAGAAGCCTTCCAAGACTCCCCTGCTCGACCAGTTCGGCCGCGACCTGACAGAGCTCGCGCGGCGGAATCAGCTCGACCCGGTGATCGGGCGCGAGACCGAGATCGAGCGTGTGATCCAGATCCTCAGCCGGCGCACCAAGAACAACCCAGCGCTCATCGGTGAACCCGGTGTGGGCAAGACCGCAATCGCCGAAGGCCTCGCACAGCAGATCAACCTCGGCAATGTACCCGAGTCTCTGCAGCATAAGCGCGTGCTCACCCTCGACATGGGCGCGCTGGTCGCCGGAACGAAATACCGCGGTGAGTTCGAGGAGCGGTTGAAGAAGATCCTCGACGAGATCCGCTCGAGCCGCGAGGTAGTGCTGTTCATCGACGAGCTGCACACGCTGGTTGGCGCCGGCGCCGCGGAAGGCGCCATCGATGCGGCCAACATCTTGAAGCCTGCGCTGGCGCGCGGTGAGATCCAGTGCATCGGCGCAACCACGCTCAACGAGTACCGCAAGTACATCGAGAAGGACGCCGCGCTCGAACGCCGCTTCCAGCCCGTCTATGTGGATCAGCCGACGCTGGCCGAGACGATCGACATTCTCAACGGCGTGAAGTCGCTGTACGAGAAGCACCACCGCGTCACGATCACCGATTCTGCGGTCCACTCGGCCGCAGTCTTGAGCGACCGCTACGTCAGCGATCGCGCACTGCCCGACAAGGCCATCGACCTCATCGACGAGGCTTCGGCCCGCGTGCGCATGAAGCTGACGACCACCCCTGATGAGCTAAAGGAGCTCCAGAAGGAAATCAAGAAGCAGCGCTCGGACCAGGACGAATCCGTAAACAAGCAGGACTTCGAAGCCGCGGCCAGCGTTCGCGACAAGGTCAAGAAGCTGCAGGACAAGCTTGCGCTCAAGGAGGCGGCGTGGCGCGACAAGCTCGGGGAGACCGTCCCCGAGGTCAGCGAGGAGGACATCGCGCAGATCGTGGCCGCCTGGACGGGAGTCCCGGTTTCGCGGCTGGTCGAGGAGGAGACTTCTCGGCTTCTGCGCATGGAGGAGGAACTCCACAAGCGAATGGTCGGTCAGGACGAGGCGATCAAGACCGTCTCGCAGGCCGTCCGCCGCGCACGCGCGGGACTCAAGGACCCGCGCCGGCCAATTGGATCGTTCATCTTCCTCGGCCCGACTGGAATCGGAAAGACCGAGCTCGCACGAGCTCTGGCCGAGTACCTGTTCGACTCCGAGGACTCGTTGATCAAGCTCGACATGTCTGAGTTCATGGAGCGCCACACGACTGCACGGCTGGTCGGTTCACCGCCGGGCTACGTCGGCTATGACGAGGGTGGCCAGCTCACGGAAGCTGTGCGCCGGCGGCCCTACTCGGTGATCCTTTTCGACGAGATCGAGAAGGCGCATCCCGAGGTGTTCAACATGCTGTTGCAGATCCTCGAGGACGGGCGACTGAGCGACGCGAAGGGCAAGGTTGTCAACTTCGCGAACACAGTGATCATCATGACCTCCAACCTGGGCATTCGCGATGTCAACCAGGCGGGGACCTCGCTCGGTTTCCAACCGGCGGTCGTCGACGAGTCGGATGAGGTCGAGCGGCGGCACAAGAACACCAAGGAAAAGATCGACGAGGAGCTCAAGCGGATGTTCCGCCCCGAGTTCCTGAACCGGGTCGATGCTGTCGTGGTCTTCAAGAGCCTGACGACTCAGCAGATCCGGCAGATCGTCGACCTGCAGCTGGCAAAGCTCGGCAAGCACCTGAGGAGCTACTCCGCGGCCGAATCTCGCGCGGGGACTTGGTGGTGGTCGACGTAAGTCCCGAGGACCGCTTCACGTTCCACGCCGAGCCGCGCCGGAACGGGACCGCTTCCCCGATCCAGCGCATCGGCTAAGAACATAGTTGACTAGGGTTTTCTAACAAATGACTGGCGAGGGCAGGGCACCCAACGAGGTGCTCAAAGTGGCTGGCGCCTCCAAGCCAATCTCGGTGGCCGGGGCCATCGCCGGAGTCATCCGGAGTCAGCAGCGTGTCGAGGTTCATGCCATCGGGGCTGGCGCCGTCAACCAGGCCATCAAGGCGATCGCTATCTCGCGCGGTTACGTCGCGCCCGCCGGCCTTGATCTGATATGCATCCCGTCCTTCATCGACTTGACACTCGATGGGCAGGAAAGGACCGGGATCAGACTCCTCGTGGAGGTGCGCTGACCCAGTGTCATCAATCGGATGGGTGCGGCGATGCTATCTGGTTTGAGCAGAGAGAAGATGGCGACCGGCAGTCAGAATGCCTGATGTGGGATCGGCCTTCGGTTTGCGAGGTCGACATGGCGCCATGATGACCCACCGTCACCGGGGGAGACAATCGGAAGCGCGCTTGGAGCGAGTAGCTAATTGATCCAGGGTGTTCACGCCGAGACCATCTCGTTCAGTTCGTACGCGGATGCAAGCGAGACCGCACTTACTCCGGGGTGGCCCTGGCTGGGAAGTGCAGGACCTCAGGACAGCCGCGAGGTTAACCTGGGTGGAGTCCGGCCGCGGCGAGTCCGCTTAAGAGTCTCCGAGGCGCAGGCCCGTGGCCATAGCACCATATGCTCCATCGAACTTCTCGAAGTGGACCGGCTTTTCACTCCCCGCATCCAGATCGAACTCACCCTGCAGCCGAACGGCTCCGGCACCCGTCTGACGGTCAGTGGTCTTTTTGCCCGGGACCTTGCCGGGGACCCAAACCGCGATCCGGAAGTGTCCCGTCATCTGGCCACTGAGTACCTGCGCTCGCTGATAGAGAAGGTGGCCGAGGAGATTGAGGGACTGAGAGGTGGGTCTGAGGCAACCAGACGCCCGAGGGGAGGCGCCCGGCCCAAGTAGCCTTCATAAAGCGCAAACGATGCGCGAGGTTGTTCAGTGGAGCGCTCGGGAAAGAAGCGACCCCAACGGACCGCCTTGACATCTCCGAGCTGCCCCCTCGGTCCGATCAGTGGGGGGTCAGGCTTAAAGCCGGCCCCGCGCGCGTTTCTGGGGACTCAACGAATTCTGACGTGGACGACGAGCCCGCCAACGTCGAGCTGCTGAAGGCCTTCCTCGAGGACGTCGCCGACGAGATCCGCGGCGTGACGGATCCAAGGAGGCTGAGAAAGTGGTCAATGACTTCGAGCCGGACTTGGTGCAATTGGACCTTCAATATGCCGGGGATGGACGGTCTGACGCTGCTCCGCCGCCTGAGCAAGGTGCGCGACAACGCGGGCTATCTGCCAGTGATCGTGCTGACCGTGGACAACGACGGGGTGGCTCGCGATAGCGCGCTTGAGTTGGAGGCGGATGACTTCCCACTCAAGCCGCTGGACCGCCAAGAGGTACGTTTACGTGTGCGCAACCTGCTCCAGGCTCGTCATCTGTTCAAAGAGGTGACGCGCAAGACGGGTCCCTTTCCACGGATCAAGCGTTCGCCATGACCGCGTAGTCGAAACCGCGCGATTGTCGGCCGTCGATGCCCTGGCGCTCAGCTCATGAGCTGCTTGCGTCATGACGAAGACGAAGGGGTCATCATCCGACGACGGAGCGCTTCCTCAACCGCCGACGTCAATGAGTGTTTCTAGGGGTCGTTTGATTTATAGGTCGGCGGGCCCGATGACGTTGGCTAGGCCGGAGCCGGCCGCTTTAAGCTTCCCGTTCGTCGTCAGCAGTCGGCACCTCAACAATCGGGCCAAGGCGAGGTACTCGGCGTCATAGGTCTTGGCCCATCCCAGTCGGTCAGCAATGCGCCAGGCTTCTTCGATCAGGCCCTTAGGCCGACGCGGGCTAACGTCGGCTGCAGCCAGTCTATTCACGGCGATGGCAGCCAGCTCGCCAGAGATTTCCTTGCGCCAGCGCAGTTCATGCATCACTGACGACGCCTCAGACCACATCAAATGAGGCGCGACAAGCTCTTCTCGAGCTAAAGCCTTGAAACCTATCTCGGACAGGCAGACCGTGATTACGACCGCAGCATCAACAACCAGCACGTCAGCGGGCGGCGCGCGATGAACGAATCGCAGCCAGGACGTCGGGCATGCGCTCGCCAGTTGCTGTGCGTTGCCAGGATGTTGGAAGCTGCAGCGCGGCATCGCTGGTTAGGCGTGCCAAGTCGTCCTCGTCTATTAGATGCTGTGTGCCGATCCTGGTCGCCTTCAGTCGGCCAGAACGGATCCAGCGGCGCACCGTTTCGGGGTCGCGTTTGGTCCGGCGAGCAGCCTCGGGTACGGTGAGCATTGTCGTCACATACTACAACAACTCGTCAGAGGTCGTACAGCAACGCCGGCGATAAACCGTGGCAAACGGCGGCACTCAGCGGCACGCGGCGAATACGAATCGCCATTTCTGAACGGGATGCAGCGATCTGTTAACCGCAAGGTTCGGGGTTCGAATCCCCGCTCCGGAGCCAAATCCGAATACGAAATCTGCGGAGCTGTCAACTATAGCTTGACAGCCGTACAGCAACCGTACAGCAACGGCGCGCGGAATCGATGCCAGATTGGGGCTCATCGTCGCGGCGACTTGATCTCAGATCCAGGCATTGCTTCGGGTCTGGGGCGATTGCGTGCGGTCACTAACCGCAAGGCACTTTATTCGCCGCCAGCCCTGTGACATCTACGTGAGCGTCCGCCATGTGTGTCGGCCGGCGGTCTTGATTGGAGGAAGGCTCGACAACTGGGGAGCTCAGAAACTCCTGCTTGGCCGAAGTTGACGATCGCCGAGTCAAGAGCTAGGCTCGCCGCACGGAGCCGTTCAGCTTCTGGGGGCGATGCAGATGGATCCGCATATCGTCATGGATCGACCAAGGTCGCGGCCGACGATCAGGCGACTCGCGCTGGCTGGCATTCTCGGGCCGCCATTTTTTGTGCTCGTTTTTCTCATCTTGGGGTTGGTCAAACCGGGCTATAACCCTGTCACCCGATTCGTCAGCGAAGGCAGCATTGGCGAGCTGGGTTGGGTGCAGATCGCGAATTTCCTGATTCTTGGCCCAGCTCTCCTGATCTTCGCTGTAGGGCTCCGGCTGGGGTTCGGTGATCGACTCTCGGGCCAGATCGGGAGTGCATTGATCGCAGTTGCCGGTATCGGCATTGTTTTTGCCGGCGTGTTCGTGGCCGACCCTGGCACGCAAGTGGCTACGACCCATGGCGGACTGCACATAGTGGCGAGCTTGGTCACATTCCTTTGTCTCGCACTAGCTTGCTTCTTCTTTGCCAGGCGCTTTTGGAACGACCTGCCATTTGCGATCTACTCGATTGGTAGCGGGTTGATCATTCCAATTGGCTTTTCACAAGCGGGCACTATGGGCGGAAGATGGACCGGCATTATCCAAAGGGTGGTCATTATTGTCGTCTGGGCCTGGATGGCGGTACTTGCAATCCGCCTGCGACGAGCTTCGACTTAGGCACAAAGGAGATCGGAATTGGGAAGGATCGTCATCAGCGAGAACGTCTCCCTCGACGGAGTCATCCAGGACCCGGCCGGTGTCGAGGGGTTCAGGCTCGGCGGCTGGGTTGGTCGTATCGGCGGCCAGGGCCGCGAAGAGGCGGCCAAGGTGGCGCTCGACGAGGCGCTGGGCGCCAAGGCCTTTCTGTTGGGTCGGCGGAGCTACGAATTTTTGGCCGCCCGGTGGCCATCCCGAAGTGGCCCATTGGCGGATCGGTTAAACAGCTTGCCCAAGTACGTCGTGTCCTCCACGCTCGAAGCTCCCGCATGGAACAACACGACTGTACTAAAGGGCGATTTGATAGGCGAGGTCTCCAAGCTGAAGCAGGACATAGACGGGGAAATCGTCGTCGCCGCCAGCTTCCAGCTCTGGCACAGGCTGATGGAGCACGACCTAGTCGACGAGCTGCGCCTGATGATCTACCCGGTCGTGCTCGGGGCCGGCGAGCGCCTCTTCGGCGAAACCGCCGACAAGAAACCTGTGCGCCTCGTCAGCACCAGGACTGTCGACGACCTCGCCCTCCTCATCTACGAGCCCCTCCGAGACGGTACAGGCGTTCGGCACTGAGGCTGATCGAGGCTCGCCGGGGATTGCCAAGCCCGCAGACGGTTTTGAAGACCTGATCGCCCAGCTAGGCAAATCACCTTAGCGGCATCACCTCTCGCCGCGCGCGTCATCTATGAGGCCTGCTCAAACAGACGGCGTTGCTTTTGATAAGACTTCGCTAGCGACAGTGCTCGCATCCATCTGGCAAGGTCAGGCTCCGGCCTCCTGACCTTGCAATCTCTCAACCACTGGCAAGCAGCGCAGGTTATGGCTTCAAGCGCGTGCCCGTTACGGAGCCTGCCCCGGAAGCGACCTTTGTTCCCCCGACGAAGACATCAAAAGTGAAGGGGCCGCTGATGGTGTCGTGCGCCAGGGTCCCAGCTGCCTTAACGACTACCTTGGCCACTGCTGACGGGTTCGAGAAGTCCCAGGTCAAGAACTTCAACGCGAAGCCTCCACGCTCCTTCATGGTCCAGGTTCCAAGCCCCGCCGTCGGTGAGCCTGCATCGGTCGTGACGAGACTGCCTCCTGGTGAAAACACGGCGACGCCTTCGATTGTCGGGGAGGCGGTCGGCGATGTCTGAGTGATGCTCAGGTCCCAGGCGCCAATCAACCCCCCGCCATCCTCATTGGCTAGCGCCGCCGCCGGCGCTAGAGCCGCAAGCGCACCCGCCCCGATCGCGCCCGTTCCGACTCCGATCAGCATTTGGCGACGACTAAGCTGCGTACTGCTCATTCCCCTGTACCCCCTCAGAACGAGACCGCCGGCTAATGGGGTGTGTACATCTCCCCGGGGCAAAAGTCAACGAGCGTGGGTGCGATCGTCGCCGCGCCGGTCATTCTCAGCGGCGATCAATTCCTACAGCAACGGCAGTGATAGACCGTGCTAAGCGGCGGCACTCAGCGGCACTCGGCGAATTCAGCGCCCCATTTCCGAACGGAGCGCAGCAATCTGTTAACCGCAAGGTTCGGGATTCGAATCCCCGCCCCGGAGCCAAATCTGAATATGCGTTTCGGCTCCCAGTCAACTATTGGTCGACTGCGGTGCAGCAGTTCTACAGCAACCGGACAGCAACATGACGTCCACCAAGCGCGCGCGACGAGTCAACCTGAACTCAGAACTGCCGGAGGAAATCGACCTGGACCGTGAGCTTGCGGTTGAAAACCGCAAGGTGGCTGCCCACCGCCCGATTGGCCTAACTGAGGCTTCAGTCGCGCGCATCCTCTATTAACGTGCGCAACGAGCTTGCGGAAAAGGGCCAAATAGCAAGACCAACCAGTCGCCTTACGCGTCGCTGTTAAGCTCGGACATTGCTAGCGTACAGCTACGCCAACGCCATTGGAGTTGAAAGATAGATTCAGGTTGTCCCGAAGCGGGCTCTCCACGCGTGCTTACGATCTATGTAAGAGGTGGGTTCCAGATACGCCCCGATGTGGTCCGGAGGCAAAGACAGTGCGCTTGCGCTTCAGCGCGCCAACGCCGCCGGCATGCAGATAACCCGACTTGTGCTTATACGGTTAGCTCCGCTGCGACGAAAGCGCCGTCCTTGATTTCGGCGTAAGTAGTCGGCGGCAAACTGGCTCCGATGCCGAGCAGGGTTTGGAACGCCGCCATCGGAGTGCGCCGGCGGTTGAACCGAAAGACGAACTCATCGAGGTAGACCTGGAGCTGGTGCTCTGAGACCCCGCGGTAGGTGCCTCGGAGCCAGGTCTTGAGGTTGCTGATGGTGCGGTGGACACGCGGCAACATCTCGCCGAGGTCTTCACCGAGGACCAACCCGGCTCGCTGGCTCTTCGGCCGGTGGTCGTATCCGAGTCTGGCCAGTCTCATGTAGCCCTGCCAGGCGTCGGTCTTCACGGTGGAGCCTCTGGCGACGTTGTCCTCGACGAAGCCGCACAGGCTGTCCGCCGAGAGGTCTCCGAGGACCTCCATCCGAACCCTGCCGGAGCCGTTTCCTCGCACTTCGATCGCCACCACCACGATCGCTGCAGTTCCGAAAGCGTCCCGACCACTGCGCCGGCCGGCATCGTGGCCACCCACGTAGGTCTCGTCGACCTCAATCAGGCCGGTCAGTGGAGACCGCTCGGGAGCCACCATCGCCCGGCGCAACTTGTGCAGCATCATCCAGGCCGTCTCATAGCGCCTGAGTCCAAGTTGGCGCTGCAGCTGCCAGGCGGAGATGCCAGGCGTCCCCGTGCTGGTCAGATAGGCGGCCCAGAACCAAATATGGATTGGGGTCCTCGTCTTGTGGAGCACAGTCCCGGCTGTGACCGAGACCTGATGACGGCACGCCGTGCACTGCCAGAGCAGCCTTTTCGGCAGCGCCGTCGCGCGGTCAGATCCACACGCGGGACAGTGGAATCCGTCAGGCCATCGGGAAGCGAAAAGGTAGGCGCGGCAGGCGGTCTCATCGGAAAAACGCCGCTGGAACTCGAGGATAGTCCTGGGGAAGTCCGGCCGCGCCACGCCGAGATCGTAGCGGAGCTAACCGGATAAGCATGACCCGACTAATCAACATCCACGATGCGGCGACCCGCCGAGTGCGGTTTCATGCCACCCTCGTGGACATAATTCAGGCGCAAGCGGATGCCGTCGGGATTGAGCTGCGATCGATCGGCTCGAGTTGGCCGGATCTGAAGGCGCTCTTGGTTGATGAGTTAGCGGCACTACGGTCGGAGGGCTTTGCCGGCATCGTGTTTGGCAATATCCATCTAGCCGACGTTCGCGCATGGTTTGAGGACCGAGTGAAGGCTGCTGGCCTAGAACACATAGAGCCGATCTGGGGCGAACAACCAGCTCGACTCGTAGGCGAGTTCGTTGAGGCCGGTGGCCGCGCAGTCATCACATGTGTGGACTAGAGCCGGCTGGACTCCTCCTGGCTAGGCCGGATAATCGACGAGAACTTCGTCGACGAGATAGCCACTACTCAAGCTGACCCTTGCGGTGAGCACGGTGAGTACCACTCATTCGCGTTTCAAGGGCCAATATTCGTGCGGAGGGTCAGCCGGAAACTGGGCGAGAAGCGTCCGAGGCAGGGTTTTGCCAGCTCGACGTTTTGCCCGCCCAAGTAGTCAATAATGAGCGCGAGGCGTTGAGGCGCCGAGGCTCATCCCCCAGCGCGGATGATTCCGATAACCCAGGCCTATCGAACGTTATTAGGCGCGGACGTAACGTTCGAGGCGCCCGTCCTGCAATTGGGTTCGGCCGGTTTCGAGGAGTTCCTTCAGCTTCCCGAGGTTCTCGACCACGGCCCGCTTGATACGGGACATGGCGAAACCGGTCACGAAACCCGCGATACCCCCGAGTTCCCACTCGTCTATTAGTCGGGTGCCGCTCCCGGTGGATTCGACCGTGAGACGGATCTCTAGAGGCGGAGTCGGTGCCCGAAACCGGATGACCAGACTTTGGTCCTGCTTGAACTGTGTGACGCTAAAGACCCGGGTGTCCGACTTGCGGACCAGCCTGTAACTCGATCCGACCCGAGTTGGACCTGCGTCCAGCTTCGTACACACGATCACGTAGTAGTTCCAGCGAGGCAGGTTCTCGGGATCCGAGATAAAGCCGAACACCTCGGAGAGGGGACGCTCGATGACCTGCGCATGGACAAAGTGCATTGGCCGTTTCTATTGAACCGGACCGCCTCTATGCACTCCCCTAACTCGTGCGCCGCAGCCTGCCGGTGGCACGGGGTCTGTGAGGTCCGGCCGGCGGCGCCTGAGCTCGGATCAAACTCCTGAAATAGTCGTTTAGGAGCCGCTCCTCTCCATCCTCTCCATCGCGAATCGCGACAAAACGGTCCCAGTCTTTGCCGAGAGTCTGCTGCACGAGATCCGGCGTAAGGTGTTTGGTTTGGTTGAGTAGGGGCCGCCCACCAAAACCGGCCGCCAGGATATTGAACCGTCGATTGAGCTCGTCCCACAGGGGAGCGTTAGGCCGGGTGTCCACTGGATCCATCGTGAAGACGTCCTCGTATGGCGAGGGCGACAGCAGCGAGTGACGGTCCTGCGCCATCCAGTAGACCTCTGAGGGGAGTGACGATCTGAACCCTGTCTCACGCCTGAAGTCTTCACAGAATTTCCGGTAAGTCGGCGCGAACTGCGCCCACCTGCTCGCCGGGATGGCCCAGAAGCTGAAGTCGAAGAACGAGCGGCGCTTGAACTTGAAGTCGATCGTCGAGTCGTAGCGCCGTCCTCGGTAACCCCCCAACCGACGCAGTACCTGGAGCTGATAAGCCAGGCCGTGATCCTGGGCGGCGTAGAGCCAGTTGAACGGAAGCAACGTGGGCAGGATGCTGACGCCGGACTCCCATGTCCTGTCCCGTGCGCGCCGCTTCAATCGCGAAAAGCGTGAGGGCGCGTGCCCTCCGTCTCCGACCACAAACCTGCGCTCGACGATAATCCGGTTCGCATACGGCTGTGCGAATGACAGCATTCCGTCCGCATCCCCCAACAGCTCTTCGCGGGTCGGAGGCGGGTCGAGCGGAAAATTCCTGTAGTCATAGAGCAGCGTGATCGCAGGCTGGATCCGAAAGGTCACCTCGAATATCACGCCGAGTAAGCCGTAGCTGGATCGAATCTCGAAGAGCCGGTCGGGATCCTGATCGGCTGTGATCGACTCCACGTCTCCTCTGGGGCTAACCATCTTCACAGCCACAACCGTCGACGCAACCTGCCCGAGGCCGTTCCGGATCGACGCGTCCTTGGTTCCGCCGCATGCGACCGAACCAGCGGTCGCGTTGCCAATCTCGGGGGTGACCTCCGTCTGCTTTCCGTGCGGCCGGAGTGCCTCGCGAATCCTGACCATCGACACCGCTGCGCCGACTGTGATCGTCTCGGAAGCGAGGTCGACCTCGATGTTGTCGAAATGCTTCATTAAAACCTGAGTCCCTGTCGTTTCGAAGCACGCAGTCAGCGAATGGAAGCTACCGGCCGCCCGCACCGGTGAGGGATAACGGTCATGGTTCGTCAAGACTGCTTTGAGCTCGTCGAGGTCGCGCGGAACTGCGACCACCTTGGGGTTGCTGAAGGCGGTTCCGCTCCAGTTGGCAAATAGGGCCGGCCCCATGGTCGAGCCACAATATCAGGCGAAGCGGCGCAGAGGACTCGGCGTCACCGCGCGTCGGGAGATTTCGCCAGCGCCCGTGAGCGCTGAGCGTCAATGAAACCGCTGCCCGGGCGCTAGCGCCTCGGCGAGGTAGGCGTCTTACGCATGCCTGCCTTGGTCGCTTTGTGAATGATGGTGATGCTGCCGCCGCTGGGGAAGAACGTGCTTTCGTGGCCGTCTTTCCAACGGACGTGGTAGTGGACGCCTTCGCCGGCACCCAACACCTCGAGGATCTCGCCCTCACGTGCCGCCTGCCCTGTCCGCTCCGACTCGAGGATCACCCGATCTCCAGCTCTGCCCTCTAGCATCGTTCGACCTCCTGTGAAACGTCGATCGAGATCAAAAGCATACTGCCGAGCCGGCATGGACTCGATCAGAGGCCAATGGCCGCTGACCTGCAAGATCTATTGGCCAAGACCAATAACGGGTTTGCTATCGCCAGCTCGGCAGCCTAAGACGGCCCTTGCCCGCCATGCCATCCTGCCCTAGGTACAGGACGAACGAACAGTGCTCCTCGAGGGCTTCCAACATCATGGAGAACGATCGATTTAGCGTGCGACGGCGGCGACAATAAGCAATCATCCAGGCCGCGATCGAGTTAAACGCAGTCACTAAGTCATACGGCGGGCCCGCGAGGCGGCCAGTCCTCGATGATCTCAGTCTGCAAGTCGTCGAGGGCGAGTTCACCGCCATCATGGGCCCGTCGGGTAGCGGTAAGTCGACGCTCCTCAACCTTGTCGCAGGGCTCGACCGGCCCACGTCCGGGACCGTAACCGTGGGTGGGACTGCGCTCGCTGGCCTCAGTGAGGCTGAGCTTGCGCGGTTCCGCCGCTCCCGTATCGGCTTCGTTTTCCAATTCTTCCACCTGCTGAACAACCTGAGCGTCTTCGACAACGTTCTCATCGCTGCGCAATTGTCCGGGGCCCAGGAAGCGGCCTCTCGCGTGCGCACACAACAATTGCTGAACGAGCTCGGAATCGGAGCCAAGGCGCGCGAGTATCCAGTCAAGCTGAGCGGCGGCGAGCGCCAGCGAGTAGCGATCGCCCGGGCACTGATCAACCGACCGGCGGTGGTCCTCGCCGACGAACCCACTGGCGCGCTCGATAGCAATACGGGGGAGCAGGTGATGGGGTTGCTGGTCGCGCTCAACCAGCGCGGCCAGACCATTCTTCTCGCGAGTCATGACCTCCAGCTCGCGGGCCGTTACACGCGCCGCATCATCAACCTGCGCGACGGCAAGTTGACGCGCGACAGTCGAACCGACGGGCACGGGCAGGAAGCAACCCCATGAGGCCGGTCCTGACCAAGGCGCTCGCGGATGTGCGGCGGCACCGCCTCCAGACGCTGGTCGTGTTCGTCATCGCCGCGCTCGCGATCACCGTCGGTGCGATGGGGGGCACGCTCTTGGTGCAGACGAGCAGTCCGTACGACAAGGCCTTCACGAACTTGGCCGGTCCGCACCTGGTCGCTGTCTTCGATGCCAAGAAAGTCACGTCGAGCCAGGTCCGAGCCACCGCTGGGCTGGCCGGCGTCACCGCCACCGCGGGGCCGTGGGTTGCCGCCGAGGTCCCCTTCGAAAAAGGCGGCACCCACTTGACGGCGACAGCCAGCTTCAGCCAGAAGGCGACGCTCACGGTGTTGGGCCGCGATGACCCTGGCGGCATCCTCGACCGGTTGGAGGTAGTCAGCGGGCGCTGGGTACGAGGGCCAGGCGAAATTGTGGTCACACGCTCCTTCGCAATCGGCCGGGCCGTTCTGGTGGGTGATCGGATCACCGCCTTGGGCACTTCGGACAAATCTGTACTTACTGTGGTTGGAGAAGCGGTCGACGTCGACCCCAACGCTGATCGGGCCTGGGTCGCGAGCGGAATCGTCGCGAGCCTGAATCCCGTCAGCGCCCCGCTTAGTTACGTAATGGCCTACCGCTTTCGCGTGGCCACGAGCCGAGCCGACATCCGAGCGGATCTGAACGACCTGGAGGCCGCGGTTCCGGCGGGTGCCGTCGCCAACTATTCCTCATACCTCGACTTCCGCGACAGCTACAACTTCAACAACTCGCTCATCCTCACATTTCTCCTCGCTTTCGTCGTGCTTGCGGTAGGTGCCGTCGCGGTCATCGTTGCCAATGTCGTCACAGGAGCGGTTCTGGCTAACTACCGGGAGATCGGGATCTTGAAGGCGATCGGTTTCACCCCACCGCAGGTCGTGGCGGTATTCGTGATTCAGATGCTGGTGCCCGCGCTGGCAGCGTGCCTGGTCGGCGTCCCACTCGGGGCATTCGCAAGCAAGCCGCTGCTCGACCAGGCGGCACAGGCTATGAGCCTACCTCTGCCCAGCCCGCTCGCACCGATTGTCGACTTGTTGGTGCCTGCTCTCGGCATCAGCATCATCGCCGCGGCGGCGGCCCTGCCGGCGTGGCGTGCCGGTGGCATGAACGCAGTCGACGCCATTACCACGGGCACTGCGCCTCCTGGTCGCTACACTAAGCGCCGCATCGGCTGGTGGCGGGTTCCTGGACAGCTGGCGCTGGGCGCCGGCGATGCGTTCGCGAGGCCGGTACGAGGTGGGCTTACGGCTATCGCGATCCTGGTAGGGGTGGCGACCCTCGTCTTCGCCAGCGGCCTGTACTCGGCGATCTTGAAGTTCAACGACCTATTCGCCCAGCCCAACTTCCAGGTCACGGTGAGCCGTCTCGGCGGGTACTCCGACCGCGCCACCAATGACGTCCTTCAGCGACAGCCCGAAACCAACCTGATAGTGGGTGTCCACCAGCTCGCTGCCGCGGTGCCCGGACAACCCGACCCTGTACCAGGAACCATCTTCAGCGGACGCTCCCAGCAGTTGGGATACCGACTCGCCGAAGGTCGCTGGTTTGCGAAAGCAGGCGAAGCTGTGTTGGGTGTGGTCTTCAACCCATACCACTGGCGAGTCGGGCAGGAGGTTGCTGTGCGTGTCGAGACCGAGAACGTGACGCTCCGAATCGTGGGCACCTGCTACTGCTTCTGGACGCTGGGGATGGACTGGTCGACGTATGCCGCCGTCGCCCCTAACGCCCAGCCAATCGACTATCTGGTTCAGCTGCGCCCTGGCACAAATGTGGACGCGTACGTGAGACAGGTTTCGGCCGCGCAGCCCGATTTCCTGGTTCCGCAAGCAATCAGTTCAGGTACGGGCTTCAACATCGAGGCCATCCTCGACGCAATGGTGGCGGCTCTCGCTTTGATCCTCGGCGCGATCGCCGGCCTCGGGGTCTTCAACGCGCTGCTTCTCACCACCCGTGAACGGGTGCGCGACATCGCCATTCTGAAGGCGATAGGGATGACGCCCGGCCAGGTCATGGCGATGGTTACGGCTTCCGCTGGCGTCCTGGGCTTCGTCGGGGCACTGCTGGGCATCCCCGCCGGCATTGGCCTGTACAGGTACCTGATCGACGCGATGGCTCATCTCGCCGGCTTCACCATCGCGAGCGACACATTCACCAGCGCGATCGACCCGGCGCATCTGGCGTTGGTAGCGCTAGCCGGCGTGCTGGTCGCTCTGCTGGGCGCGATCCTTCCCGCTCGGTGGGCGGCCCGGACGTCAGTGGTCAACGTGCTCAATCTCGAGTAACACGAACCTGGTCCCAGGATGATCGAGTGGTCGCCCGGCCCAGGACCTCGATAAGGTGGCTCGTACAGCAACGCCGGCGATAAACCGTGGCAAATGCCGGCACGTGGTGGCACTCAGCGAATTCGAGCAGCCAGTTTTGAACGGGCTGCAGCGATCTGTTAACCGCAAGGTTCGGGGTTCGAATCCCCGCTCCGGAGCCAATCTGGTGTGTCACGTCGCCGACGTGCGGGCTTGGTACGAGGAGCGCGTCACCGCAGCCTGAGCCGGGCCCGTGATGGGCCCGGCTCAGCGATCAACGCCGCTGTTTATCGTCTCAGTGCACCTGGCCGCAGGCGACCAGGGCGAAGTTGTTGGCCGCGTCGCGCAGCGAGACTGTGTTCCAGGTGTCGCCGATGGCCGCGTAGGAGTTGAAGTCACCACCGGTTTCGTAGCCGAACGCGAACTGGAAGAAGTCGTATAGGGTGATAACCCCAGGCGGGAGTCCTGGTACCGGCGGCGCGGGCAGCAACATGAAGAACGCGTCCTGGCTGTTACCCGTTTTCGACTTCACGGAGAGGAGAGTGCCGGTCCCGTCATTGTGGTTCTTCCAGAACCCGATGACCATCTGGGTGACGGTGATCGCGCTGGTGCCGGACTTGTTGAAATCGTTGCACGCGGGTGTCGCCTTGCTGGTCGGGGGCATGCTCTTGCCTTCCGCGATCCCTCCCGCTTGGGTCCCGTCGGTGTAGATCAGGCTGAAGTACGGCACGCCCGGAGTGAGTCCTGAGGCAACGCCGGTCACCGTCAAAGTCGAGCCGTTGTCGGCGAAATTGATCGTGCCTCTAACCCCGGACCCCGCGATCGGATGCTCACTGGCAATAGCCGTCTGGGTTCCCGCGTACGCCGGCATACTGGTTGCCACCAGAGTCCCCACGACGACGGCGGAACTAGCCAACAATCGTTTCATCCCCACCATCCTTCCGCTGTGAGCGGCAGTAACCGCGGCCCGAGCTTCCCCACACGAGCTCGCGGCCTTGGCTTACCACTTTTCGAACCAGCGCGCAATGGTCACCTTTTCGATGGCTGGTCTGCCTTCGCGGCGAGCTCGATTTGCCGCCCCAAGTGCCTATCGACATTTAGAACATGGAGTCGAACGCCAGCGCCGCCAGGTCACTAGGATGCCCTCTGGAGCGTTGACCTAGGACTGCTTCCAGATGTCGCTGATTCATGTTCAGCATCCAGCCGAGGCACTCGCGACGACGGTCTCCCACCCTGAGTACTGCCTGCACGACAACTATTCGCGACCGCAGCGGCGCCGCAACTTGCGACCACCAGCCTCTCGCGGCGATCCGATCAGTCCGATCGGTGGGCGGTCGAGCGGAGCGTTTGCCCCGGACGGCTACTCAGCGAGTACCGCCGCGTGCGGCTTGCTGCGTGACGTAATTCTCGACCCAGCCGCGGGCGCCGAGACCGGCGCCTATGCGGTGAGAATGAGGGGGAGCGAAGTCCGCCGTTGATGCCGGTCCACACCGAAACTCCCAATTCGGACGGAGGGCGGGCCCGCCATTGCAGACCCGCCGTCTCCAACGATCGGGCTCAGCGTCAGCTCGCGATTGTTGTCACAAAGACGTCGGTGCGATTGGCCGTATTCCCGGAGTTGGCCTGGACGAAGAAGGGAATGAAGCTCGTGCCCGAAGTGGCAAGGGCCTCGTAGTCGCCCACGAAGAACCCGCGAGCGTAGGGCGCGGTGAGCATGTCGAAGGGTCCGGCGATTTGCTTCTCACCGCCGAACATGAGTCCATGGTCGCTCGAGCTCGTGAACCAGTAGTCGGTGGGCAGGGTGGTGGTGTTGGTGAGGCTGAGCTCGCGGAAGTCGTAGTAGGTCACGCCGACGACACCGGCGGCGTTGACGGCGACGGTCGGTGTGAAGGCGGGCAGCCCGGTGAAGGTGTTGACGACCGACGGCATACTCCAGGTCTGGCCGCCGTCGACCGAAGTGCTGATGTCGACCTCGTCGTCGCTGGTCTTTGAGTTGCCGCGTTTGAAGTTGGAGGCCTGCTCCCAAACCACGTAGAGCTGGCCGGTCTGGGGATCGATGGCGGCCTCTGGGATTCCGTCGCCGACGCGGATCAGCTGGCCTGTATTGGGGTCGTGCACACCTACCGTCTGCATCTGTGCGATGACAACCGGGGCGCCCCAGGTCAAGCCGCCGTCGGTGGACTTGACCACGGCAGCACTCTCCTGAGTGTTGCTTCTGCTGTTGGGCTGGCTAATCCAGTCCGTCACGTCGTAGAGCGTGTTAGCGCCATTGCGGGGATCGACCAGGATGATGTTCCCGATCGTTTGGTTGCGCTCCGCGGTCGGAAAGATCGTCTGCGGCGCGCTCCAGGTCTTGCCGAAGTCGGTGGTGCGGCTGAAGAACGCGGGGCCCATGTAGGCTGCGGTGTGTGGGTTATCGTCGGGATTGTCGGTGGCCAAGATCAAGGTGTCCCACGTCGAGTAGGCGACGCCGCGCTGGACGGGGTTGGCCGTGATCGAGTTCTTGTCCGTCGAGAACTGGCCGCCGTTTATCTCGTAGGCGACCAGCGTGCGCAAGTTCTTCCAAGTGCGGCCGCCGTCGCTCGACGTCGCCGCCGTCACCGCGTTCCTGTTACTGGAGCGCTCGAAGGAGATCGCGTTGGCGTACACGGTGCCGTCGGACCCGATCGAGACCCAGGGGTCGGATGCCCGGTTGTAGGCGGCGCCGTTTGGCGCGCAGACACTGAAGGGAAGCGGGGTCTCGCCCCATGACGCGCCGCCGTCGAACGAGAACCCGGCCACTAGCCCGTGCGCGCCGCCGTTCGACCAGCGGTCCTGCTGCCATACCCCCACGATGTTCCGGGTATTGTGCGGGTTCACTGCGGCCTGGGGCTCCACCTCAGCATTGACGTAGTTGGTGCCGATGCGCGCGTCGGCCGTGCAGCTCGCATAGGGGCTCGGGCCGGACACCAGGCTCGGCGTACTGGCGAAAACAGTCGTCGAAAAGACCAGTGAGGCCCCCGCGGCGATTGCACAGACCGATGCGAGACGCTTCATCGTCACCTCCACCTCTGAAACCGACCTGACGAAAAACGCCTATGCAGTGAGGAGATGAGCCTAACCTGCGCAGCCCACGCCTGCAAATCTCCTACCAATCCCGATGGAAGGGTTACGTCCGCGGACAGAACCGGCTTAGGGAACCGTCAGGTTGTTCTTGAGTGGATGTCATTGAACGGTCGTGTACGCATGGGCCTCGGCCAGTAAAACCGCCGCAAGGGCTCCGATGCTGTCACGAGAGGGTCTCGTACAGCAACGCCGGCGATAAACCGTGCTAAATCGCGGCATCCGGCGGCACTCAGCGAATTCGGGACGCTATTTGTGAACGGGGGCGCAGCGATCTGTTGAACTGCCCTGGGTTTGATGGAGGCTGAGGGGTGTCCTCTGGAGCGGCCAAATCGTGAAAACCACTTTGCCCCGATACTGATCCGGTGAAGGTCGCCCATGTAATCGGTGAAACCCTCGCGGAGGTGGGCGTGAGCCGTGTTTTCGGTCTACTCGGCAGCGGCAACCTTGAGGTCACCAATGCGCTCGTCGCCTCGGGCGCCACCTTCGTCGCCGCCCGCCATGAGACGGGGGCGGTCACAATGGCCGACGCTTATGCGCGGGTCACGGGCGGGCTTGGCGTATGTACAGTCCATCAAGGGCCGGGCCTGACCAACGCAATGACGGGACTCGCCGAGGCGGTCAAGAGCCGTACGCCGTTGTTGCTGTTGGCGGCAGAAGGAGCACCTTCTGCAATCCGGTCGAATTTTCGGATCGATCAGTCGAACCTGGTTGTGTCGGTGGGAGCGATTCCAGAAAGACTCAACGGACGGGCCACGGCGGTCGCGGACGCGATGCGGGCGGTCAGAAGGACGCAGATCGAAAGGCGGCCAGTCGTCTTGATGATGCCACTCGACGTCCAGGCGGCCGAATCAGCGTCGCATGATGACTTGCTGCCTGCTCCCATTCTCCGTCCCGTTCGACCAGCGGACGATGCTGTGGCCGAAATAGCGCAGCGGGTTCGGCACGCGCGCCGCCCGTTAATCCTGGCCGGCCGTGGTGCAGTGGTTGCTGGCGCGCGCGATGTGCTGGAGCGCTTAGGCGATCAAGTGGGCGCCCTTTTCGCGACCTCAGTGGTCGCGAATGGACTGTTCTCACGAAATCCATGGTCGCTCGGCATCTCTGGAGGTTTCGCTCCGCCGGCCGCCGCAGAATTGATCGCTCAGGCCGACCTCGTGCTCGCCTTTGGCGCCTCACTGAATATGTGGACAACACGGCACGGCCGCCTGCTTTCACCGCAGGCGGTGGTCGTACAGATCGACCACGAGGCGCAGGCCCTAGGCTCACACCACCGCGTCGATCTACCCGTTGTAGGCGACGTGAAGCAAACTGCTGGAGCTTTGTTACACGCGCTCGCCAAAAAGGAGAGCGGCTGGCGGACGCCTGAATTAGCTGACCGAATCCGAGACCGAACCTGGCGCACAGAGCCGTATGAGGATGCAAGCACCGACGAACGCATCGATCCGCGCACGTTGTCAATCGCGCTCGATGAGCTGCTTCCTCTCGACCGAGCCGTTGCGGTCGATTCAGGACACTTCATGGGCTACCCGCCGATGTATCTGCGCATCCAGAGTCCAGACGCATTCGTATTCGCTCAGGGCTTTCAGTCAATTGGCTTGGGGCTGGCAAGCGCGATTGGAGCCGCAGTCGCCAGGCCAGATCGGATCACCGTCGCGGCGCTTGGCGACGGCGGAGCCCTGATGGCGCTACCTGAGTTCGAGACGGCCGCCCGGCTTGGGTTGGGGATGCTGATCGTGATCTATAACGATGCCGCCTACAGCGCGGAAGTCCATCACTTCGGGCCGATGGGGGAGCCTGTGAATCTGGTCCAGTTTCCTGATACCGACTTTGCAGCGATAGGCAGAGCGGTCGGCCTCGATGGCCTGACCGTGCGCCGCCGGGTTGACCTCGAGCCGCTCCGAGAGTGGGCTGCTAGCGCGTCCAGAACAGGGCTGGTCATCGACGCCAAGGTGGTGCCCACCGTGGTGGCGCCATGGCTGGAAGATGCCTTTCGCGGCCACTGACCAGGCGCGCCAACCGTTCCGCAGGGAATCGGCCGCCCGTCTATGATCCTGGCGGGGAGTGGAGATGGTCCGTGCCACGGTAAAGCCGGCCCAATCGGAGCTCGACCGGCTCGTGACGCTGATCGAGGTCAGCCGAGCCCTGACGGCTGAGCTCGACCTGCAGGAGATCATCGAGCGCATCCTCGAGGGTGCGATCCGCATCCTGCCCGCCGCCGAAGCCGGGATTCTATTCCTGTACGACCCGGAGCGGCGAGCGCTGGTCGTCAACCACTCGATCGGCTTTGGTCCCGGCGTTTACGACCTGGTCGTCAAACCTGGCGAGGGCCTTTCCGGGCGGGCTTTCCTCAGCCGGCATGCGGAAATCTACCCACATAAAGAGGAAGTAGCGGCGGTGATGGGCACCGCTCAGCCCTCCAACCTGGACACCTTTCGAGAGGCCAGCGGTGGCACCGATTACCCCCAGAGCGCTGTCGCGGCCCCGCTGGTCTACAAGGGGGAGGCGCTGGGCGCCATGGTTGTCGAGAATCTTTACAAACCAGAGGTCTTCCATTCCTTCGACGTCCAGCTCCTGGATGCGCTCGCGCAGGCGGCGGCGATCGCCATCGTCAACGCACGGCTCTACGCGGCTGAGCACGATTCCCGCGTGCGGCTCGAGGCCCTCAACGACGAGATCCGCTCCCAGCGTGACCAGCTGGAGCGCCGCCTCCAGGTACAGGATTCGCTCGCCGAGGTCGTTCGCGACGATTTGCCGCTAAGTGCGCTCGCGATTCGTTTGGCCCGACTCACGCGAGCTTCCGTGTTCTTGAGTGATGCCTTGTACCGCATACGAGCCTGCGACGTGGCGATGCCGGCGGAGACGTTACGAGAGTTGGATGTGGCTGCTTGGGCTTCTCTGCAGCCCACGCTGCGCCAGGCTGCCGAAACGCGTGCCCAACAGCGTCTCGATGTCGAGCGTGGTCGCGAGTTGCTCATCTGCCCGGTGTCGGCTGGTCCGGAAACACTTGGATTCGTAATCCTCGACGCTCGGCACCGACAGCTGGACGCCGTTGACGCAGCCGCCGCGGATTCGGCGGCAATGATCACGGCGGCGAGATTCCTGCGCGAGCGTGCGCTCGAGGAGGGCGAGATCAGGCGCCGCGGGGATGTTCTCGAGCGGCTGCTGAACGGCGACTTCCCAACTGGCACAGATGTGCTGCGACAGGCCCAGCCGCCGCTGCGGTTGGTTGTTGGCTCACTCCGTGCGGTGGGCGACGGCCAGCACGACAGCGGCCCGCGTGTTCTGCGAACTTTGCTGGCGCTGACACAGGAGGCCCTCGCGCTCGAAGGTCGACCAGTGACAGTCACGCTCAAGGATGGTCATGTCGTAGCCATCCAGTCGCTTGCCGGCAGGCCTGCCAACGATGACCGGTCTTCCCTTACCGCTCTTAAGCAAGCGGCGGAGCGGCTGACGACCTTGGCGCCGGAGTGGCGAGCTGTGTATGCAGTCGAAGATGAGGTGGGGGAGCTCACCGGTCTCGCAACCGCCCACCAGGAGGCCAGGCTCGCAATCGAGGTGCGAGAGAAGCTTGGGCGGGCTGACCCGGTGTTCAGTGTTCAGAGCCTAGGCGCATATCGGCTGATCCTTCAGGCCGCCTCTGGCGCTGATATCGCTCAGCTTTGTGAGAGAACGTTGCAGGCCGTCATCGATCACGACCGCCAGCGTGGCTCGGCGCTGCTGGACACGTTCCGCGTTTATCTTGACACCGGCGCCTCGAGCAGGCAGGCCGCCGCACGCCTGGGCGTACATCCTCACACGGTGGAGTACCGACTCGGACGTTTGCAGGAGCTGACCGGACTGAGTCTGCGCCGGCCGGAAGACCGGCTAACGCTCGAGTTGGTACTCCGAATCTTCGACTCAGCCCAACTTTTGTGATTCCGCCCAGCCATCCGACCTAACCTTTGGATGTCTCGCCATAGACTGTCCATGACGTCCATGCTGTGATTGCGCCAACTCTTGAGTTGGGAGGTGGATTTCCATGGCCGTAGCCGCAATGACGGTCGAGGAACGGTTGGCTCGGGGACCGATCTTACGTGGGGATACGCGTACGCTCGTTGGCTCACTTCTCTTGGCGGTGGCTTTCTCCGCCAACATGCAGATCACCGAGCGGCTCGACCAGATCTGGACGGGCGGGCTAGGCGTTCCGCTCGGCCATACCTTTGCCCAGCTGTGGTGGCCGACGGCGGTTATCTATTTCGGACTTACCGGGGCTCTCATCGTTTCCAACTTCAATCCGATCATCGCGGTTCTCAGCGCTACCCACCCGCTGGCCTGGTCGTTCTTCTTCCTCAACATGTCAGAGATGATCCCGCTGGCGTTTTTGTTCCGGGCGCACCTCCAGCGAAACCCCGACATCAGCTTTGTCCCCTTTGTGTTCTACATCGCAATTTGCGATCTCTTCGTAAACATCGTGCAGGCGCTAGGTCTGTATGTGGTCGTTCTAAAGCTGGGCTTTAGCCAGATACTCGTCCTCTTCTTCTGGCAGTGGCTGATGGCGGTCATCATCGGCGGACCGATGGGCTACGCGTTCTATCGTGCTGTCCGTCGCGCCGGCGTTTTCCAGTGAGGTAGAGAGATGAGCAGGGATTATATCTGGGCCATCGTCGGCGGCGTCGTGGTCGCGGTGATCGGAATTGGGCTCCTGTACCTGGGCGCTTCCGGGGCAATGCCGAAAGCCTTTGGGCTGTTCGACATGTCGAACCTGGGTGTGCGCGCCGTAGTCACTGTGATCTTGATCGTGATCGCGCTCGCACTCTTTTTCGCCTACCGCAGTACCGCTGGGAAACCAAAGACCTAAAGGGATCGACCCATATCCAGCATGGACCCCATTGTCTTGGACGGGGTGGGCTTTGCCTTCCCCGCCCTGCCACCGCTGCTGCATGACGTCAATCTGACGATCTCCGAGGGCGAGGTGGTCGCGCTCGTGGGGCCGACGGGATCCGGAAAGTCCACGCTGCTCCACATCTGTGCGGGGGTGATCCCTCACTTCATCAGCGGCGATCTCACGGGGACCGTGCGTGTCTTTGGGACGAACACGGCGGAGACCTCCCTGGCGCGCATCGCCTCCGACATCGGCACGGTTACCCAGGACCCTGAGAACCAGCTGTTCAACCTGATCGTCGCCGACGAGATCGCCTGGGGGATGGAGAACCGCGGGTTCGCACGTCCTGACATACGGCGCGGGCTTGATCGCGCGCTCGACTTCTTCCGCATCCCACACCTACGCGACCGGATCACGTACGACCTCAGCGGAGGCGAAAAGCAAAGGGTTGTCCTGGCTGCCAATTACGCTCCCGCCCCCAAGCTGTTCCTCCTGGACGACCCGACCTCACAGCTTGATCCCATCGGCGCTCAGCAAGTACTGAGCGGAATTCAGGCCCTGGCTGAGAGCGGTCACACAATCCTTCTGGTTGAATCGAAGCTGGAAGAGATCTGGTCGTTGGTAGACCGAGTCGTGCTGCTCAACCACGGCACCATCGAGCTGGACACGACTGGAGACCAGCTGGATCGTCACCTCGATCGATTCACCGAAGCCAATGTGCCGTTGCCGCAGCTGGTGGAGTTGGGTGCCAGGCTGCGCCGCCGCGGAGTGCCTGTGCCAGCGCTGCCACCGAATCCGGACAATGCCGCCCCCCTGCTGAACGGCATCAGGGTCGAGCCGGTCCAGAACGAGCGACCGTCTGAGGAAGCGCGCAGGACGAGGGTTCGGGTAACTGGAGTCACCTATAGGTACCCACCCCCTCGACGCACGCTGGCCCTGGATGGGGTCGACCTGGAGATACCAGCCGGTTCGGTGGTCGGGGTCGTCGGTCAAAACGGCAGTGGCAAGACGACCTTGGCGCGCTGCCTCAGCGGCCATCTCAAGCCTGGCGCCGGATCGGTCTGGGTGGACGGCCGGGACGTTCATCGGATGTCTGTCCGCGAGCGGGCTGCGACCGTCGGTTATGTCTTCCAGAACCCCGACCACCAGATCTTCAAGGACCCGGTATTGGAGGACGTGGTTTTCGGTCCGGTCAACCTCGGAGCCACGCGCGCAAAGGCGATGGAATCCGCCGAGCGAGTACTGCGGGCACTCGACTTATGGGAGGTTCGGAGCCTGCATCCCTTCAGGCTCTCGAAGGGCGGCCGACAGCGTTTGGCAATCGCGGCTATCGCCGTGATGCAACCGCCGGTGATTATCATCGATGAACCGACGACAGGGCAGGACCTGCAGGAATCGCACGCCATCATGTCGCTGTTGGTGGATATGGCTCGCGATGCAGGCCAGACGGTGATTGTGATCACTCACGCCATGCACCTTGTCGCCGCGCACTGTGACCTGATGGCCGCACTCTGCGAGGGCAGGCTGATCGCGTTCGGCGCGCCCGAGCAAGTCTTCCGCAACGAAGAATTGCTGCGCCAAACCTTTGTGAAGCCACCCGCCGTAACTGCGTTGGGCAATCGCCTGGGCCTGGAACCGCGTCCTCTCACGCTGGAGGATGCAATTGATCGCCTGGCTGGGCCCTCACTCAAGGTGGCTCGCGGATGAGGCCCCTCTACCAGTTCAGCGGCCAGGACTCGTTTCTGCACAGGCTTGACCCCCGCACCAAGCTGATTTTCGTCTTCTGCTACTTGCTGATCAGCTTCCTTGTTCCGCAACCATGGCTGCTGTTTTTCTTGCTGATTGCGGCGATCTGGTTCTTGGCCGGCATTCCGCCAACGGAGTACTACCCATTCCTCCTTCTGATGCTGCCGATCATGGTGGCAATCACCCTCGTCCACATCTTCCTGATTGAGGGAGCGCCCTACCTCTGGTCGACTCATCTGGGACCTTTCCATGTCAGCGCCTCGAGTCCGGGGCTGCACGTTGGACTGGATCTTGGCTTTCGCCTCGGGACCATGGGGCTGGCTTTCACTCTGTTCGCCATGACCACCGAACCCTTTCAATGGGGCATGTCGATGTACCGCTGGGGCTTGCCCTACAAGGTGGCCTTCATGTTTGCCTTCGCGATCCGGCTTTACCCGCTGATCCAGGAAGAGTTCATCGTCATCCAGCGGGCGCTCAAGGCGCGCGGCTCGAATGCTTTGAGCTCGTTCAACCCGTTTGTTTTCTTCCCGGGGGTGGTGACATCGGCCGTGCCGCTGGGCCTCGGCGCCATCAGGCGCAGCCAGGACATTGCGATGGCGATGGAACTGCGTGGCCTGAATCTGCCGGACGAGTTGGGTCAGCCCCGTGTCCTGTTTCGTGACGTTCGTTTGCGTTCCGTCGACATCGCGATCATGTGCGGCTGCCTGGTGATCCTTTTCGCGCTGCTTACCGCTCGGCTGTTCACCAATTGGCTCCCCCGATAGGCATTGCATAGGAGGTCGGAATGCGAATTCTGGTTATCAACCCAAACACCACGCAGGCGATGACTGATGAGATCCACCGCGTTGCCATGGCCGCCGCCGGACCCGGTACTGAGGTTGACACCGTACAACCAAAAGCTGGACCTCGTTCAATCGAGGGCTTTGCGGATGAGGTGCTCGCCGCATACCACACGCTCGACGTAGTGGCGGGAACCCGAGGCAAATACGACGCCTACGTGATCGCCTGCTTTGGCGACCCTGCGTTGGCCGCCTGCCGCGAGGTTTCGTCGGTGCCCGTGATCGGAATCGCTGAAGCGTCCTTCCACATGGCGGGCCTGATCGGGTTCAAATGGTCAATAGTGACTGTATTGCCACGGGTCAAGCCTTTGCTGGAGGAGTTGGTCTTGCGCAACGGAATGGAAATGCGCTGTGCATCGATTCGGTGCACGCCGTTGACCGTGCTCGAGATCGAGGAGGACATCGAGCGAACCAAGCGAATGATGGTCGAAGAAGGTCGGAAGGCGATTGACCAGGATGGGGCCGAAGTCATCCTGCTCGGCTGCGCCGGCCTCGGCCCGCTCGACAAGTGGATGCAAGCTCACCTGGGGGTCCCGGTATTGGACGGTGTCGCCTGCGCTGTGAAACTGGCGGAGGGCATGTACGAATACGGAGTCACCACTTCTAAGGTGGCGGCTTACAAGAATCCCGAGCGCAAGGAGCTGGTCGCCTGCCCGGGTTCGCTGGCCGCGATCTACCAGCGGGAAGCCGCTCGCGTCTAAATCTGGCAAAGGAGGTCCTCACATGAAGCTGGCAGGAGCCGACGTGGGCGGCACTTTCACTGATGTGATCGTCGTCGATACCGATTCCAAGGCTGTCCGCATCCACAAGGTGCCAAGCACGCCGGAAGATCCGTCTGAGGGCCTGATCGAGGGTTTGCGCTCGGCCGGCGATGACTCGATGCGTGTGGACTTCCTGGCCCATGGCACCACCATCGCCACCAACTCGCTGCTGCAGTACGACGGAGCCCAGGTCGGAATGATCACGACAAGGGGTTATCGCGACATCCTGCACATTGCCCGTCATCAGCGGCCACTGCATTACTCGATTCAGATGGAGGTGCCCTGGCAGGATCGAGCACTGATCCGCCGCCGCAACCGCAAGGTAGTCACGGAGCGGTTGGGCCCGAAGGGCGAGGTCATCACCCCGCTCGAGGAGGAGGAGGTCGCCAACGTAGCCAGGGAGCTGAAGGATGCGGGCGTGGAGTCGATCGTCATCGGCTTCATCAACAGCTACCGGAATCCGGAGCACGAAGAACGCGCCCGCTCGATCGTAGAGGAGGTCTACCCGGAGGCATTTGTGACCACCTCGGCGAGCCTCTTTCCACAATTTCGCGAGTACGAGCGCTTCACAACCGCGGCCATCAATGGCTTCGTAGGTCTCAAGGTCCGCAACTACCTCGTTCACTTGCGCGAGCGAATGCGCAAGGAGGGCGTGAAAGCCGAGCTGCGTCTCATGCGCTCCAACGGTGGTGTGGCGACCGAGGAGTTCGCCGCCCGCTACCCCGCCACTCTACTTCTGAGCGGGCCGGCGGCCGGTGTCCTTGCAGGCGCCCACATAGGCAATGCGTCTGGCCGCACCAAGCTCATCACTTTCGACATGGGTGGGACCAGCGCCGACATCGGCATCGTGACGCCGCATGGCATCGCCGAGGCCACCGCACGCGACACATGGATCGCCGGCTACCCCGTCCTAATTCCGATGATCGACGTCTACACAGTCGGCGCCGGCGGCGGCAGCGTGGCGTACATCGACCCAGGCGGCGCGTTCCGGGTCGGACCCCGGAGCGCCGGGGCTCGCCCTGGGCCGGCTTGCTATGGATTGGGTGGCATCGAAGCCACGGTCACTGACGCCAACCTGGTTCTGGGCCGGCTGCGTGCAGACCATTTCCTCGGCGGAGCTATGACCGTCAAGCCTGAGCTTGCGGACAAGGCGATATCGAATCTCGGCTCGCGGCTTGGTCTATCGACTCTTGATGCCGCTGCGGGCGTCGTGACCTTGGTCAACCACAACATGGCCAACGCGATCCGCTCGCGTACGATCCAAAAGGGTCACGACCCTCGTCAATTCACGCTGGTGGCGTTCGGCGGTGCGGGACCTCTGCATGCGGCTGACCTGGCTCGCTCGCTTGATGTGCCGGAGGTGATTGTGCCGGTGTATCCAGGCATTACCTCGGCCATGGGCCTCTTGAGCACGGACCTGAAGTACGACCTGATTCAGAACGAGTTCATGCTTGACGGTGAGGTCGATCTTGATCGCCTCAACCGTGATTTCAAACGGCTCGATGCAGAGGCTCGGGCCCAGCTCAAGCGTGACGGCGTGGCTGAGATTGGCGTTCAGATCTTGCACGCGGCCGACTGCCGCTACGTCGGCCAGGGTTACGAGCTGCGGGTGCCTATGCCGGCAGGAGAGTTGACAAGCGAGACCATCAAGCGTGTCTGGGACGAGTTCAACGGTCTTCACAAAGAGGAATACGGCCATGCTTTCCCAGGCAACCCAATCGAGCTGGTGAATATCCGCGTTGTGGCGACTGGGCACTTACCCAAGATGCCGGAGGTGCCGCCACCATCGGCGGGAAGCCTGAAGGCGGCACAGATCGATGAGGCTGAAGTCTATTTCGCCGCGAACGGCGGCGGCCTCAAGGCCCACAAGGCTCGCTTCTACGAGCGCTCGAGGCTGCCCGTGGGTGCACGCGTGACGGGACCAGCCGTTCTGCTGCAGGTCGATTCCACCACGCTCGTCCCGCCCGGCGCCAGCGCCGAGGTACTGGAGACGGGCGATCTACTCATTCACGTTTAGGAGGTAAACCAATGGCGATTGCTGCGCCCGTTGTCGACGTCATCGAGTACGAGCCGGGGGTGCCGCCGGCTAAAGAGATAGACCCCATAACTGCTCGTGTGATCGCCGGTGCTCTCGACAGCATCGCGCTCGAAATCGGACACAAGCTGACCCGAATGTCCTACTCCTCAATCATTCGCGAGTCGGAGGACTTCGGCGCCGCTCTGCTCGACGTCAAGGGCCGACAGATCTGTGAGTGTGCGCTTTCGACGCCGCTTCAGCTCGGCCCCATTCCTGGCTACATGCAGGGCGTCTTCCGCCTCTTCAAGGAACGTGGCGACCGCTTTGAAGAGGGAGACGTGATCATCCACAACTCGCCATATCACGGCGCCTCCCACGGCCCTGATGTCGGGTTTTGCGTGCCCATTTTTGCGAAGGGAGAACTGGTCGGCTTCAGCTTCACCACCGCGCATCACCTCGACATCGGTTCGATGTCGCCTGGCTCCTGCGGAATTGTGGACGCGGTCGATGCCTATGCAGAGGGACTCCAGTTCAAGGCTCTCAAGTGTTACGAGCATGGCCGAAGGAACGATGCCATCTGGCGGATGTTGCGAGACAACATCAGGGCCTCGGACATGGTGGTTGGGGACATGGAGGCCCAGGTGGCGGCCTGCCAGATCGGCGCCCAGCGTTATGTCGAGCTTCTGGAGCAGTACGGCCGGGACACGGTTGACGCTGCGACGGAGGAGCTCATGAATTACTCCGAGCGCATGATGCGCCAGCAGATCGAGGCGCTTCCGGACGGCAAGTACTCGGCCGAAGGGCACATCGACGGCTTCGCCGACGACCCTGATCCCTCCAAGCGCGATCAGCTGATCAAGGTCACGGTAACCGTGGACGGCGGGACCATGACCGTGGACCTAACCGGGACCGCGCCTCAGGTGGCTGATCGGGCCATCAACATGCCCTTCGTCGGCACCGTTGACATCGCGATCTACGTCACGCTGCGTTCGATCTTGCTCGACCAGGCGACGCACGAGTACGTGCCACAGAACTCGGGTCTCGTACGACCCATCCGGATATTGGCCGAGCGCGGCTCGCTTGCTAACCCGACATTCCCCAGCGCCACGATCGCGCGCTTCTGCGCCGGCAACATCGTCGCTGACACGCTCATGCGCGCGCTGGCGCCGATCTGCCCTGACCGAGTGGCCGCCGGCATGGCGAACATGAAAGTCATCGCGTACAGCGGCGTCGTGGACCAGGTGTATTGGGTGTACATGGACATCACGGAAGGCGCGTACGGCGGCCGCTTCGGCAAAGACGGCGTCGACGCGGTCGACGTGCTCTACGCGAACACGCGGAACAACCCGATCGAGGACATCGAGGCGCACTACCCGCTTCGGATCAGCCGCTACGAGCTGCGCACGGACAAAAGTGGCGCCGGCAAGTGGCGCGGCGGCAATGGCTCGATTCGCGACATGCAATTCCAGGGTCGCGCCCACATGAGCCTGGAGGGAGATGGTCATCGACATCCGCCCAAGGGTGCGTTCGGCGGCTACGACGGAACAACCGGCGATGTCGTGCTCATCAGCGACGGAAAAGAGCTCCACCTGCCATCGAAGTTCCAGTCTCGCTGGGCTGAAGCCGGCGACATCATCCGGACCGTGAGTCCGTGTGGAGGAGGGTATGGCGACCCACTGGAACGTGATCCGCAGAAGGTGCTTGACGACGTATTCGACGAAATCGTCAGCGTCGAATCGGCGCGGACGCTCTACGGCGTGGTCGTCGATCCGGAGTCGAAAACCATCAACCACGCAGCTACCCAAGAGCTGCGGGCGGCGATGTCCAAGCAGGCCGTTGCAGGCAAAGGCCGATGACGTTCGGGTGGCGCCAGAGGGCAGCTGACGCCGCGGTTGATCCGGGAAGAGCCAGATGGCGACAGCTGTCTTGACTCACTTCGGTGCCAGCGATCGCGCGCAGCTGGCAGCCGAGGCGGGCCGTCTGATCCAGAGGCTTCGCCAGCACGGAGCTTGTCCTGATGGCGGTGTCACGCGGCTGGTGTACTCGCCCGAGTGGCGGGCCGCGATGGCCGACGTCGAGGAATGGCTTTCGGAAAGCGGACTTGCGGTACGCGTGGACGCGGTGGGCAGCCGCTTCGGCCGTCTGGCAGGCGAACGCTCCAGTGTGGTCCTAACCGGGTCTCACATCGACTCAGTGAAAAATGGCGGCGCCTTCGACGGCGTGCTGGGGATTGTGATGGCCGGCTGTGCTGCCCATTGGCTGGCAAGCAGCCTGGGCAGACCCCGTCGCACCCTGGAGGTGTTCGCGAACTGTGAGGAGGAATCTAGCCGCTTCGCCTGCAACTTCTGGGGCAGCCGGGCAATCGCCGGCCGCATCGAGGCTGGCGAGACCGAGCGTTTGGTCGATGAAGACGGCCGCACCATCGGCGATGCGATGCGGGCTTCTAACCTTGACCCAACCGGCATCTCCCTGGCCCGAAGGGGCGACTTAGCTGCATATGTCGAGCCGCACATCGAGCAGGGACCTGTTCTGGTCGAATCAGGCGACGAGATTGGAGTCGTCGATCGCGTGGTTGGGATACGAGTTTTGAGCGTCACAGTGCAGGGCGTCGCCGGACATGCGGGCACGATCCCCATGGCGAAGCGTCACGACGCATTAGCCGCGGTGGGCGAGATCATGGTTGGTGTAGAGCGGCTGGCCCAGCAAACAGGCGCTCCCACAGTGGCGACAGTAGGCACGCTCATGGTCCGACCTGGCGGGTTCAACCAGGTACCCGGTGAGGCTGACTTCACAGTCGACTTCCGACATCCGGATGACGGATCGCTTGACGGCTTCGACCATGAGCTGCGCCAGCTGATTCGGGACGTGAGCCGCCGCCGCGGCCTCGGCATCCAGTTCGGTCAGATCGTCAACCAGGCAGGCATCCGCTTCGACGATGACATCTGCAGGGCAATCGAGACTTCGTGCGAAGAGGCACGGGTTCGCTGGCGCCGCATGCCCAGCCATGCCGGTCATGACGCACAGTTGATCGGGACGCTGTGTCCGGCGGCCATGCTCTTCGTGCCCAGCGAGGGAGGGCACAGTCACCGCCCTGACGAGCGAACGGAGCTCGAGCAGATAGGCAGCGGCATAGAGGTACTGGTGCGGACCTTGTTTCGGCTCGCCTACCAAAACGGATGAAGCTGGGCCTCGGCTTCCTGGGTGGTCCCGACCTTCGTTCACTTGTGGAAGTTGGGAGGGCAGCCGAACAGGCCGGATTCGACTCGCTCTGGCACGCAGAAACGCGCATCACACGTGATTCGGTCACCGCTTTGACTGCGCTTGCGATGGCGACCGAGAAAGTGCGCCTCGGCAGCGCAGCTATCAACGTGTTCACTCGAGGCGCCGTTCTCACAGCCATCACGTGGGCGGCCCTGGCCGAAGCAGCCCCCGGGCGGATCCTGTTGGGTGTGGGTCCTGGCTCACCCGCCCCGCTCGGCCAACAGGGATACCGCTTCGATTTCCCTGTCAGTCGGCTGCGCGAGTTCGTGGCCGCAGTGCGTGCATCCTGGGACAACCCACCGCCAGTCTCATATGAGGGGCGCTTCTCCAGTTTGGCCGGGTTAGTTTCCGAGGTACGTCCTCCAACTCCAGTGCCGATATATCTCTGCGTAACCGGCCCACGTGCCCTTGACTGCGCAGGAGCCGTTGCTGATGGTGTGATCCTCAACGCGTTCATGCCTGTTTCCTACACGCGCCGCGCCCTGGATCGGCTCGATCTGGCTGCCGGCGGCAAGTTCCACGGCGAGGTGGGCCAATGCATGATCGTGGCCTTGGCCGACACGGTGCAGGAGGCGGCTGCGCGGGTTCGACCAATTCTCGCGACGTATCTCGTCTACTTCCCTAACCTGGCCGCCGAGACAGGATTGGATCCCGAGTTCCTGACCCGGCTTCGCGAACAAGCGCGTGAGGGTGGACTGGAATCGACGTTCGCCGAATTGCCCGACTCCCTGGTCTCAGAGCACTCGCTTGTTGGACCTGTCGGCGCCTGCAAAGAGCGGCTCGTCGCATATCAGGACGCGGGACTTCAGCTACCGGTTCTATTTCCTGATCCACGCAGCATGGATCGAACCGTCCGCGAACTGGCGAGCGCCTAGTGGTCTACTTGGGGACGGGCTCGTGGCTGTTGTTCACATGGCTTTTCGGTGACCGAGCTTCCCTGCGCGACCATGTGGTGACGTTCGGCATCGGCCTCGGAGCGCTCCTCGCCGCGCTCCTTTTCGCGGTCCCTGAAGCTGGCACCGCGGTGGCGACCGCGATTCCGATCTCCGACCGCAATGACATGATCCAGCAACTCATCGTTTCGCAGGGAGCCTGGATTGCCACCGCCGCGGTGGGATTGGCAGGTTATGCGCTGTCGCGGCCGGCGAGGCGCATTCGGTCCGCACGGCCGCTGACCTACGAGGTCATTGGGCTCGGCGCAGGTGCGGCTTTGATTCCCGCCTCGACATATCACCTTGGCTTCATCCTTGTGCTTGTGCCTGCCGCGGTAGCGGGCGTGGCGGCGACTCTGCTCGAGGAGATTCCACGTTCGGTCGCCGTCCTGGCCGGACTCTTGGCCACAGCGGCGTTCGCCGTAACCTTCGTGGCGGCGCACTGGCTTGCCCTTGGTGTTCCTGAATTGCTGCTGGGGATCGCCATCCTCGCCTACGCGCTCGGCCGGTGGACTGATCTGCACCCTGCATCGGCGGCGCGGCCGAAGCCACTTCTGTGGGCCTCGCTCGCATGCGGCTTCGTGCTCACCTACAAGGCGGGATAGTGGACCTCCTCGTCCGTGGCGGCACCGTGGTTCTGGACTCAGGGCCGCTTCGGGCTGACGTATTGATCAGGAGCGGGAAAGTAGCCGGCCTGCTAACCCGTGGGCAGTCCGCCCCTGTGCGCGCCCAAATTATCGACGCCTCCGGTGCGCTGGTGCTTCCCGGTGGGGTCGATGCCCACACTCATGTTGGAATCAAATTCGGCGAATTCAAGACCCGCGATGACTTCGCCGCCGCTACGCGAGCTGCCGCATTCGGCGGCACGACAGCGCTACTGGAGTTCGCTTTTCCGGAGTCTGGAGAGGACCCTTGTCAAGCAGTAGAACGGCGCATCTCGGAAGCCAGCGGCCACGCTGTGATCGACTTTGGGTTTCATGCCGCGATCGCTAAGCGTGCAGATGCCGACGCGCTCGCCGGCATTGAGCGCTCAGCGCGTTTGGGTGCCCCCTCGGTCAAGGTGTTCACCGCATATCGCGGCATCATGATGCTCAACCTCGGTGACATCTTGGCCGTCATGCGCGAGGCAGCACGGTCCCGCTCGTTGGTGATGGTCCACGCTGAGACGGAGGCACTGGTTGAACGAGCGGTTGCCGATTTGCGGGAGCGGGGGCTGGCAGATGCTGCTCATCATCCGTTGGCTCGACCCGCCATTGCTGAGCTCGACGCCGCGCGCAGCGTTTTGCGACTAGCTCGAGAAAGTGGCGCTGCGGTGTACCTGGTCCACGTAACCCTGCCTGACGTGGCTGCTGAGATCAGAAGCGCGCGAATGGCGGGAGTGCACGCGTTTGGTGAGACTTGCCCTCACTATCTAATGCTTGACGACTCGGTCTATTCACGACCGCATGGGGAGCGTTACGTCTGCAGTCCCCCGATTCGCTCAGCGGCCACGGCGCGGGCCCTTTGGCGAAATCTAGGAGTTGAGCTGACAGGTGTCCACTCAGACCACTGCTGCTTTGACGCCTCCCAGAAAGAGGTCTATGCCTCCGACTCGACTCGGATCCCACCTGGCCTGCCCGGAGTCGAGACCAGGCTCCCATTAATGATCTCTGCTGCCCTCAATGGTCGGCTATCGATGTCTGATGTGGTCCGACTGTGTTCGTCCCAGCCTGCCCGGTTATTCGGCATGCCGGGCAAGGGTTCTTTGTTGCCGGGCATGGATGCCGATTTGATCCTGGTCGACCCTGGGGCCCGTTGGCGGATCAGCGGATTGCATATGGCGACCGATTACTCACCCTTCGAAGGCATGGAGATTCGAGGCCGCATTGAAACCGTGGTGGCACGCGGTCGGGTGCTCGTCTCGGCCGGTACATGGGCCGGCGAGGAGGCGGGCGGACGGTACATCCGGCGGCGCCGCGCTGCAGCGTGAGCCATCCGATCGGTCGGCGCCTCTTTCTGGCAGGGGTCGGCGCGGGCGTCGGCATGGTAGCGCTAGGGGATGGCCTACCAGCGGCATTGAGGGCATGGCTGGAAGGGCCGCTTGGCGAGCTCAGCCCAAGCGATGGTTTCCACTTCTACAGCGTCACCGGCTCAGTGCCGTCGTGGGACCGCATCAGGTGGCGGCTTGCAGTTGATGGCCTGGTGGAGCACCCGCTGTCACTGAGCATTGAGGATTTGGTAGGGGCGGGGATCCGCCAGGTGACTGCGGATTTCCACTGCGTTAGTGGATGGTCAGTGGCCGCGGTACGGTGGGAGGGCGTTTCGGTGGCGGCGCTGCTCGATCAGGCGGCGATTCACCCAGAAGCGCGCGCGTTGGGGTTTGAGTCAGCGGATGGCGCCTATGTGGACTTCCTTGATCTTGCGGTTGCGCGACGACCCGAGGTAATCATTGCTCTACGCCTGGGCGGCGCAGCCATAAGTGCGGAACGTGGTGCACCGGCCCGCCTCGTGGTTCCTTTCTACTACGGGTACAAGGGCGTCAAATGGCTAAAACGAATCACAGCCGTTGAAGCCGCCGGCACTGGTTACTGGGAGGCGCGGGGCTATGACTCGGACGCCCGCATCCGGCACTGAGAAGCTACTGCACTGGTCGGTGGCAAGTGCTGTGCTGCTCTTGGTCGCCACCGGCGGGGTCATGTACGTTCCGTCGCTGAGTGAGATGGCCGGGCAGCGGTTCTGGGTCCGAACCATTCACCTTGTTTCTGCGGCGGCTCTTGTGTTCGCGTTGGTCATGATCCCGGCATTCCGCTGGACAGAGATCCGCCGATTGGAGCGCGACCTGAGCTTCTGGAATCGCGTCGACTGGAACTGGTTTCGCAGACCGTGGGATGTCTTTGCTTCCATCTACCAGCCAGCAGACGCACCTCGTCGCCGCTTCAATGGAGGCCAGAAGCTGCTCGCCGCGCTGGTCGGCATTTCCCTTGCATTACTGCTATTGACCGGCGCGCCCATGTACTGGTGGTGGTGGTTCAGTGGCGAGCTTGTTGCGCGCGCCCGCGATCTACATGTGCTGGCCGCTCTTCTTCTGCAAAGCAGGATCGACCGCCAACGCGTCCGTCGGTAGAGCGGTTAAGCGTCACTCAGTTGCATTCGCCACACAGCAACGCCGGAGATAAACGATGGCAAATGGCGGAATTCAGCGGCACGCAGCGAATTCGGGCTGCTATTTCTGAACCGGGTGCAGCGATCTGTTAACTGCAAGGTTCGGGGTTCGAAACCCCGCTCCGGAGCCAAAACTGAACTCAAATCTGGCTCGCCCACGTGCGAGCGACACTCGGTGCAGCATCGAGGGACCTGCGCTTTCCTCTGGACACTGTCTTGTTGGGCACTAAGTCATGTGGCGGTTCCCAGGGAGTTAAGAGACTCCAGACTGGTCCTCTCGTGAGTCTCAACGCGGATCAAGGTTTCTCACCTGTATTGGGATCCTTGACGCACCGTCTCAGGGCGTCTCAACCAGATCGTCAGCCCGGCGCCGATCTCTCGCAGATCCCCGCGACCATTCATGTACTACTGACCCGAAGGCGTAAAGGACGTTTTTCGTCCTTGGCTCTTGACCTGGCAAGCAGGTCCAGGCCTCGCGGTCCCTGAATCGCGCGCCGGTCAGGAGGCGACTGGTGCCGCTTGCCTGAGCCGGTGTAGCGCGCTGGCGCTCGCGCCAACTACGAGCAACACCCAGAGAGCGAGCATGGTCGGCAGGAGGGCCATCACCACCCAGAGGTTGCGATCGCCAGATGGCGCATTCGCGGGATCTACGGCGCCCACCGACTTGATCGCGATCGCGGGCGAAGGCTCGGAGGCGCGAATAGCGTGCGCCGGTGTGCTGCTTAAGGGCGCGCCCGAGATGATCTGGCGAGCCGTATTGCCCACGCCGGCAGGTGGGGCATTGGAAGCCGGTGCAGACGATGGGGATGGCGTGACTGGCCGACTCGGCATGCAGCCATTCTTGATCAGGCCGTAGTGGTGACCGGGATTGCTCACGTTCGCATGTCCGCACGCTGGGCCCGAGGACGCTGCGAGGATGGGGGTCGGAGACAGCGCGACTACGAAAGCCACAAGGCCGGGCGACGCCAGCAAGCACGCCCGAGCCATCACCCATCCTCCTCTCACGGTGTCACGGAGACTACACACACCGTACGACTGCTGTCGAGGGACCAGCCTCACTCGCGCGCGGGACACTGGCCTAGACGGCCAAAGCGGCCAAACCACGATTTGGGCTTGTGACCTAGGAACGGCTGGGTATTGAGATCCATTCCCTTGCTAATGCGCAAAGGACTGGGTCATTTGTCGCGTTGTGGAAGCGCTGCACGACAAGTAGCTTGGGTCGACGCCACCCTCGCTAGTGGGATACAAGTCAATGCACACGGGCCATACCTTGCAACGTCGTGAGACCCGGGAGCCCGGGAGCGCCAGGCGCGCCCCATTTCGCCACGCCCTTCAGAAGGCGCCGATAGAGCGCGGGGCATCTAAGGCGCATTGACACCCGCATCCCGGATCGGAACGCTGGGATGGGTGGCAACCGGACCGCGCTATGCGAGCTTCTGGCTACGTCTGGCCGCCTACCTCATCGACCTCACGCTGATCTACATCGTTCAGGGTGTTCTTGCAGTCGGGGTCGTGATGATGGGTCCCCACGAATTCAACGTCGTGGCCGCCTTCTACGGGTTGGTCAACTTCACGCTGGTCTCGGCGACGCTTGCATGGGCCTATTTCGCTCTTTTCGAAAGCTCGCCGATGCAGGGGACCGTGGGCAAGTACGCGGTGGGGATTTATGTCACCGACCGGCACGGCGGCCCAATTGGTTTCTGGCGCGCGTCTGCTCGGTATTGGCTGAAGCTGCTCTCGAGCCTGAGCCTGATGGTTGGCTGGATAATCGCGGCCTTCACGCCGCGCAAACAGGCACTTCACGACCTGCTTGCAGGCACCGTCGTGCTCAGCCGGGCCGACTATATGGTTCCGAGGCCGAACGCGGCAGACGCAAGCCTGGACGAATACTGGGATGGAAGGCGCTGGATCATCTCCCCCGTCCTCCCGCCCACGGAGCTTTAACCGTGGCACTACCTTTGCCAATGGCGCCTCCAGCCCGAACCCATGCTGGCGTTCGCACCCCGCTGTTCCTGCTCGGGGTCGGACTGGCCTTGCTTGCATTCATTGCAATGTTCGCCTTCGGGATCATCTTCGCGAACCGCGGACTGACAGGACGGGAGGTGCCGGTGGTCGTTGCCGCGGTCGACATACAGGCGCGAGAGCCGATCACAATCGCCATGCTGTCGCTTGGTCAGGTGACCGCGTCGTCGCTGCCGCCACACGCGTTTGTCCGCCTGGAGGACCTGAAGGGTTACTCCACCCTGGTGACGATATACAAGGGCCAGGCGCTTACAGCCAACATGGTTGCCACCGATCCCGACCAGATTCAGGGCGGCACCAATGCTTATCTGCCCATCCCCCAGGGATATGTCGCGATGACGTTGCCCTCTGGCGAGTTGCAGGGTGTCGCCGGGTATGTAACCCCTGGCGACTACATAAATATCATCGCGACGGTCAACACAGCTCTCTTCTCTCCATCGAACCCACATATGGCGACGCGCACCGTATTCAGCAACCTGCATGTGATCCGCGTCGGCCACCCGTCCTTAAGCCCGAAGGAAGGCCAATCGATTGGTGTTTCCTCCAGCGTCACGGTAGCTCTCTCTGAGTGCGATGCCCAGTACATGGAGTGGTTGCTCACGAACGTCACGCTGAAATACGTCCTCCTTTCGTATAGGGACTACGACGTGAAGCCACCTTCGCCAGACCCAACTTGCCCGTCAACCACCGCCCCGGCTGTCGTCGGACCGGCGCAGGTGGAGGTACGGTGGGCGTTCACGAAGGGCTAGGGGACTTTTTCGTCGTGCTGAGTCATGGACGATGAGGACCGGCGTCCCAATGACGGGCTCACGGGTGCTTGGGCCAGGGAGCCTTCCACAGGTGCTGCACGGCGTGCGGCTCGCCAGGCCGTTCGCCGAAACCCGCCAGCAGGCAGACAGCAGCTGGCCACCATTCCACGCCATGCTCGAGCGGGTCGACGTCCTCGAGCGGGCTCCCGTTTTCTTCACTCTCTCCGAGAGCACGATCAGGAAGCTGGCCCGCCGTGTGCGGCAGGTCATGATCTCTGCCGGCGGCGCGATCGTTTACCAGGGCGAACCAGGCGACACCATCTTCTTTATCGAGAGCGGGCGAAGCCGAGTGATCATCGAGCATCCGCCCAGCGCGGTCACCGTGGCCGTGCTCGGTCCAGGCGATTTCTTCGGCGAGGCCGCCTGCGTGCTTGGGCATGACCAGCAAGCGTCGGTCATCGCACAAACGGACTGTAGGTTGATTGCGCTCGACAAGCAGAGCCTGAGGTCAGTGGTTGGCCGCGATACGGGTTTCCTTGATGAACTGCGCCGGCTGGCCCACCAGCGATATCGCACCTTCGCAGATGCCGCGTTGCAGGCCACTTGGGGCATGCTTCTCGACGAAGCGACAGTCGTCGGCCTGTATTCGCCAAAGGGCGGGTCGGGTGGGACCTGTCTCGCACTCAATTTGGTCGGCTGCCTGTCGCGACGCCATCCGGGTCAGGTCGTTCTCCTCGACCTGGATTTCCCGTATAGCCACGCGGCCCTGCTCGCCGGTTTGATACCGACGAGCTGCCTCGCGCGCATGGCGGAAACGCCACCGGAGTCGTTCGAGGAATCGTTGCTGAGCACCATCCTCTACCACGCTGGAGGGCCGATGATCTTGCCGGGCGCCCTTCGCCCGGAAGAATCCGACGAGGTCACATCAGACCTCATCGCCCGGGCGATCACCGTTCTGCGCAAGACCTTCCGATACGTCGTTGTAGACCTCGGCATTGCAATTGACGACTCGACGTTGGCTGTTCTCGATCTCGCACAGCACATCATCGTGGTCGCGGCACCAGAGCTGTCTGCTGTCAAAAGCGCAGCCGACGCCCTCGACATCCTGCGAAAGCTAGGCACGCCAGACGACCGACTGACGGTGGTGCTGAACAACCGATCCGCGAAGCCCGCAGTCATGAAACCGGCGGTCGAGCGAACTCTCAAGCGTGGCGTAGATGTCGTGGTTGCTTTCGATGGTGGGAAGCCGGATGAGGCGGCTCTGACTGGGACGATTCTGAGCCTCACGGATCCTCGCAGTGAGATCACGCGCGGCGCGCAAGCACTCACGGAGATCCTCGAGCGCAAACATGGGAACCGCCGCGGTCGCTCGGTTCAAATCGATGCTGCGGCATCGGCGTCGGTGGAGAGCGATTGGTGACACTCTCAGTCAGAGTCCGCCCGCTCGAACCTGCCCGAGTCGCCATACGCCGGGCGCTGGTCCGTCGCCGCCTGCGCACTGTGGCCGCGGGCAAGAGCCAGATGTTGAGGATCGATCTGCATGACGGCGAGATCGACAGCCCCGCTTTGCTCGTCGAGTTGGTGGCGCCGCTGGACCCTGACAGCGACACGTTTCGGCGGCTCGCTTCGGCCATGAAACGCTCGGGCGCGGCGGACGCGATCATCGACGGACTCGCATCACATGAATCAATCGTCAAGGCGAGGAGCGCGCGCATCGCGGGCGCGATGCGAATAGAACAGGTGGTTCCGTGGGTCGCCCCACTCTTGTGGTCAAAAGAGCCAGCCGTCCGCAGCGCGGCGGCCCACGCGCTGGGCCGGATCGGAGGCGTTCGCAGCGCCGATGCGCTGTTGATGGCAATCCAGCGGATCGGTCCAAAACCATCGCTGATAGTGGCACTTGGCCGTGCGGCCCCCGACCTCTTTTTGGAGGCGGTGCTCGGCGCTTCTCATCCGCGTGCGGTACAGCCGGCCGTGGCGATGGCTGCAGCTCTACGCGGGCGGCGCACTGCGACCGCCGCCCTGGTCCTGCAGCTGCGATTCGGGTCGCGTCGGGCGCGCACTGCCAGCATCCGAGCGCTTGGACGGCTTGACGCCGCCGCCGCCATCCCGGAGTTGGCGCTTGCGCTTGGCGATCGGGACTGGTGGGTTCGAAGATCCGCCGCGAAAGCACTCGGTGCGATCCCCGGCTACCAACCAGGGCCTCAGTTTCGGATGTGTCTGAGTGATCGCGACCTGCGCGTGCGGCGCAGCGCTCTCTACGCCCTACGAAGGCTCAGCAGGCAATGAGCGTCAGCAGGAAGAAGTTCTGATGGCCCTCAAGGAAAGACTCGACGCCCTCAAGCGCCCTGAAGTAAACGGGACCGGCTCGGATGGCGAACTAAGCGTGATATCGAGGCGGCAACCTCCGGCCGACGTTCCGCCGACACCGACACCGGATGAGTCACCGAAAAAGCGGGTGCGAGAAGCGAACACATTTGCAACTACGAAGGCGGCCATTCACGCCCTCCTTGTCGAGCGGCATGCGGACGAAATAGACATCGGCGACCGAGAGGGGGTCCACAAGCTGATCACAAGCCTGACGGAGGAGTACGTCCGCACCGCATCCATCGCGCTCACGCGGCTCGATTACGGGCACCTGCTCGACGCGCTTCTCGACGAGGTGCTCGGCTTGGGCCCGCTTCAACCGCTGCTTGAGGACCCGGCCATTTCGGAAGTCATGATCAATCACTCGCGCCAGGTGTTTGTCGAGCGCAGCGGGCGCCTGATGCTCAGCCCGGTAGTTTTCGAGAGCGACGTTCAGCTGCGCCAGGTGATCGATCGAGTTGTGAGCAGCGTGGGTCGCCGCGTGGACGAGAGCTCACCCATGTGCGACGCGCGGCTGCGCGACGGCTCTCGAGTGAACGTCGTCTTGCCGCCACTCGCCCTCGAGGGTCCATGCATGACGATCCGGAAGTTCTCGCGGGAAAAGTTGCAGCCTTCGGACCTGCTGGCGATGGGATCGGCCACGGCCGACATGATGCGGTTCCTCGAGGCGGCCGTGCGCAGCCGGCTCAGTATTCTCGTCTCCGGAGGGACGTCGTCAGGCAAGACGACGCTGCTCAACATCATCTCGGGGTACATTCCCGCCGACGAGCGCATCGTCACGATCGAGGATGCTGCAGAGCTTCAGCTGCGCCAGACGCACGTAATCCGCCTGGAAGCCAGGCCGCCCAACATCGAAGGCAAAGGTGCGATCGAGATCAGGCACCTTGTCCGCAACGCGCTGCGGATGCGGCCCGATCGGATCGTGGTGGGTGAATGCCGAGGCGGTGAGGCCCTGGACATGCTCCAGGCTATGAACACGGGTCACGAAGGCTCGCTGAGCACGGTCCACGCCAACAGCCCTCAAGATGCCATCAGCCGCCTGGAAGCCATGGTCCTGATGGCCGGCAGCGACCTCCCATCCCGCGCCATTCAGAAGCAGATCAGGTCCGCGATCGACGTCATCATTCAGACCCAGCGCGTGCGTGGCGGAGCGCGGAAGATCGTCAGCATCTGCGAGGTGACAGGACTCACCAACGGCGAGACGCAGACGCATGAGCTGTTCCAGTTTCGCCAGACAGGCGTCGACGAAGAGGGCAACGTCCAGGGCTTCCACACCGCGACCGGCAACCGCTCCGTGCAGATGGACCACTTCGCCGAGCGGGGCGAGACATTGCCGAGCACGATCTTCGATCCGCTTCCGTCAACAGTGGGAGCGACCAGCTGACATGTCGGACATCGTCCTCTTTTCGGCACTGGCGGCAGCCGGAGTCCTCATCGCATGCATCGCGCTTGCCCTGCCAGGAAAGATGCGCGATACGGATGAGCTCAACAGTGTTATGGCCGCCACCAACAGCCTCCGGCTCCCGACGCTCCGCGAGCGCGTCAACCAACCGTTCGAAATACTGGCGGACAGGTCAAGCCAGCGCCGCCGCCTCAATGGCGGTCTGACGCTGGGGGAGCACCTGGTCCGAGCCAACCTGAAGCTGCGCGCATCGGAGTTCGTCATGATCCAGGTCGCGTTTCTGATCGGTGGGGTCGTCATCTCCCTGCTCCGTTTCGGCTTCGGCCCCCAATTCGTGATCTCGGCCGTGGGCGCATATCTCTTGCCAATGCGCTACGTGAAGTACCGTCAGGGCAAGCGGCTCAAGGCGCTCAACCGTCAGCTGCCTGACACGTTGAGCCTGCTCTCGAACGCCCTCAAGGCGGGGCTCTCCCTGCCCCAGGCGATGGAAACCGTGGGGCACAACACCGTCGCACCGATTGCCGATGAACTTGGACGTGTGATCCGGGAGATGAACATCGGCAGCGCGACCGAGCGCGCGCTGACGAACATGGTGCGGCGGACGGGTAGTGAAGACCTCGACCTCATCGTCACTGCCATCACCATCCAGGCCTCGGTAGGAGGTAACCTCGCGCGGATCCTCGACAGCATCTCGCACACGATCCGCCAGCGTGTTCAGATCAAGGGCCAGATCTCAGCCATGACCGCGCAAGCGCGGGCTTCGGGATGGGTGATCACGCTCCTGCCGGTCATTGTGGCCACGCTCCTCTACGTCATCGCGCCCACCTACTTCAGGCCCATGTTCCAAGACCGCATCGGGATTGGCCTCCTGTTTGTAGCGGGCCTTTCGGTCGTAGTTGGCAACGTGCTCATCAGACGCATCGTCAATTTCCGGGTGTAGGAATGGAAATCCTGTATGTGGCGCTGGCTTTGGGTGCGATCGCAGCGTGCGGCGTATTCGTCGCGACCTGGAGTCTGACCCCGGGGCAACCGAGTAACGCAGATTTAGTAGAAGGCCGCTTGCGCGCCTACGAGACGGGCATGGGGGTATCGCTGGTGGAGACCGAGCTGCAGGCGCCGTTCAGCGAGCGGGTCTTGCGGCCGGCGATTCAGCGTCTCGGGCGCCTCCTCGAACAGACGATGCCGGAAAAGGCCCGGCAGCGCATTAATCTCGACCTGCATGTTGCTGGTCGGCCCGGAGGCCTGAGCGCCGGCGACTTCATCGCGGTCCGCTACGTGGCCACAGGTCTCCTCTGTTGTCTGGGAATAGGTATCGGCCTGCTCGCCGGTTCGCGCGTGATCATTGCGCTAGGGGCGGCTGTCGGGGCCGTTGCCGGACTCTACATGCCGATGATCTGGATTCGCCGCAAGGTGAAGAACCGCCGCAATGAGATCCAGTTCGTGCTGCCCGACGTAATCGACGTCCTCGTCGTATGCGGGGAAGCGGGGCTGACCTTTGAATCAGCAATGGAAAAGGTGGGACAGAAGTACGATCACCCGCTGGCAGAAGAGTTTGTGAGGGTGCTGCAGGAGGTGCGGCTCGGCAAGCCGCGCCTTGAAGCGCTGCACGATATGGCTCAGCGCTGTGGAGTCGAAGAGCTCAACAGTTTCGTTCAGGCGGTGATCCAGTCAGAGCAGCTCGGATCCGGGCTCGTCAAAGTGCTCGGCATCCAGGCAGATGAGATCAGGCAGAAGCGCCTCCTGGCTGCGCAAGAGCGGGGCGCGCGGGCATCGCTCAAGATGCTGATCCCCATGGTCGGGTGCATCTTCCCAACACTGTGGGTGATCTTGCTCGGTCCCGCCCTGATCCTGCTCAGGCACAGCGGCGTGATGCACTGATGCGCATTCATGTCCAGAAGGGCCAGTCGTCGGTCGAGTTCGGCCTGGCCGCGGTTGTGCTGCTGTTGCTCGCGTTGGGTCTGACAGACCTCGGACGGGTCTTCTATTTCGATGTGGGCCTGGCGGGTGCAGCCAGGGAAGGAGCGCGGCAGGCGACTTGGTTCGACCCCAAAGCTGGCAACAACCCGTACCTGTACGACGGCGCGATCAAAGCCGCGGTCGACGGTGTGCTGACCAACTCCGGGCTGCCGGCATCGGCCCTTCAGAACCCTTCCGGCACAACCTGCCCTACCACCTCTGACGGCAACACCCAGTACAACCCACCCTACACCGACACCGCGTACGCAGCGGGCGATCCGAATCAGCCGTTGCTATACATCTGCTACGAAGGCACGCCTGGGCTGGACCTGGCCACCGCCCCGACCGACAACAGCCTGAAGGGCCAGGACGTCAACGTGATCCTGGTCATGAGCTTCGGATTCGCGACCGGCTTCATGCAGGGAGTTCTCGGGAACTCGGTCCACCTTGCGATCAACACGCACATGATCATCGGCGGCTTCTGATTTGGCACTGAAGGTCGGCAAATACATGCGAAGCCAACGCTCGCAATCGATGGTCGAGTTCGCCATCGTCGCCCCCCTTCTCCTCGTTCTACTTTTCGGGATCGTGGATTTCGGGCGGGTGATCTACATCTACGTCACCCTGAATCAGGCCGTGAACGAGGGTCTCAGGGTGGCGATCCGCAATTCCCCGTTGCTGCCCACCAACACCGACGTTGAGAACGCCGTGAAGGTCCACGCGGTCGACGTCAGCCTTGCCAATCCGTGCCCGAACGGGCCGATCACGAGTTCAACGCCGCCCGCAAACCTGGGCTGGGTGTATATCACGGAGCCGTACCCACCGTCAACAGTAGAAGCGCTGTCTCCCACCCTGGAGAACGCGCCTGGCGGCCAGATGTGGGCGTTCGACAACGGTACGTGCAGCGCGACCAATCCCGCCTATAACCATGCCCCTCTGCAGGTGACGATCCGATACAACTTCGTGCCGATCACCCCCCTAATACAGCAGCTCATCAACAACAACCTCATCATCGTTGCAGCTGCCGTCTACCGGACGGAATATTGAGATGGCCACCGGTTCAAAAGACATGCAGAGCGGCCAGGCCATCGTGCTGGTGGCGTTGATGATCCTCGTTCTGTTCGGCTTCGTCGGCTTGGCCATCGACAGCGGGCGAGCCTATCTCGATCGGCGCCATCTTCAGGCAGCCGCAGACGCGGCCGCGCTCGCAGCCGCCTACACGTACATGAACACGACCAGTTACTCGCAATCCGAGCAGATGGCCGCTGGAACGTATGCCAGCAACGAAGGCCTTTATGGCTCGCCATCGTGCGGCGGGCTGGGCACGCTTTCGGCAAGCTGCACTTTCGGGGATCCGTGGGGGCAGTTGCTGAGGATCAACGTGACGAACAAGGCGATCGCCGGCGTCAGCTTTGCCGTGACGGGTAGTCACGCCGTCCCTGTGGCGCTCATGCAGGTGCTTGGATCTGGTCCGACCATAATGGTGTCCGCGTCCGCGACCGCGGTAGCGCGCAGGGCGGGCACCAATGGAGCTGCGATCCAGACCCTGGCCCCGGCCGGCTGCGGCGGGAACGGAGGCCAGTCGCTGACCTTTCAGGGCAACTCAAAGACTTTCGTAACCGGCGATATCTGGTCGAATGGAAGCGTCTTTGACAACAGTGCGGCCGCCGGCGGCTCTGTTAACGGCAACGTGATCGACATCTGCGGGACGCCTCCGGCCCTGACCACACCGACACCATGGACCGTGACCGGAACGCAGGCCAACGGCTGGACCATGCCCGACCCCAACTATCCGATGCCAACTCTCAACGCCACCTCCCAGTCCTGGAGCTCGACCAGCGGCAGCGTGGAGCAGCCCGGAACGTATGCCGCCGACCCAAGCCTTACCGCTACCGCCGGTTGCTACTTCCTGGCCGGCGGTGTCTACGACTTCAAAGCCGGGTTCACCCAGAACGGCGGCTTCGTAAGTAACGAGCTACGACCGCCTGATGAGCCGAACATCGCGGCGGCGGGTCAGCCCAACACTACAACGACAACCGCACTTATTCCGAGCGGGAGCGTCAGCTCGATTCCAGTCGCCACGATGAGCGCCGCGGTTCCAGGTTCAACCACCGTCTCAGTGGGCGGTCAAACGTTCACCGTCGACAGCGGAGGAGCCAATGCCGGTGCCACCGCCATCAAGCTTGCAAAGAACCAGTCCGCGGGCACCGCGATCCCAGGCGGCTCGTTCCTGAGCGTCAGGGCGCGGAACCAATTCTGGGATTCGAACCAAGTGAACTGCGGAGGCACGTTCACGGCCAGCCCTACTGGATCAATCTCAAACAACCTCTCGGGGACGTGGTCGGTCGAGGTGACTGCCGTGCGATGGGAGCCCAATCGCGCCTCGAGCTGCAGCGGGCCCGCCACGCCGACCTGTTACCTCCGAGAGAGCGCGCCCTCCATGTGCAAAACAGTGACCCTTGGCGCCAGCGGCGTGATCAAAGTTTCAGTAACCACCGATCCTGGTGCGCAGTACCTCAATGTCTATCTAGCGCAAAACGGTTCTTGCACTGGCCTCGCCTACGTGACCAACTTCCAGAACAGCGGAAACTCGAGCGTCACCATCAACAACAGCACGTTCCCAGCGAACTGGCCCGCCGGGCAACCGTCACCGCCCGACCAAGAAGGACTGCCGCTAGCGGCCGGCCTTCCCAATGCCAGCCCTCCAGCCGGTACGCCGCCGAACGGCGACCTTGCCAACGAGGGCCACTGCGTCGACACCTCCACCGGCAACAACGTCGCGTGTCCCGGGGCCTGGACCCCAGGGGCGGTTGTCTTTTTCATCCCTAGCGGCGGGTGCCTGGATCTGCATGGCCAGGGAGACATTTATCTCTTCAGTGGCTACCAATTGCAGCGCGTCGTGCTGTTCGAACCTGGGCCCGAGCAGTCAGCGCAGCCCAACACATGCTCGACCAACAAAGTCAACGGCAACGGGTTCACAACCTTGATCGGGATCTTCTACATGCCGGCGGCCGCCGCCACGATCAACGGCAATAGTGCCTACCAGGCAACAATCGCGGGTGGTGTGATTGCCTGGACCGCCAGTGTCATCGGCACCGGGAATGTGGCGATAACTGCCGATCCAACGCTACGGACGTGGCCGCCTTCAGTCAGCCTGACCCAGTGAACAATTTGGAAGGAACATGAGCGCAACGGCCATCGATTCCGCGGAGCCCGAATACTTGGCCCGGCTCGGACCGCTGGCGTCCCTGGTCGCTAACTCGCAGGTGACCGAAGTGATGGTGGTGGCGGGCCGAGACGTCTATGTCGAAGTGAACGGCCGCCTCATGCTTACGCCGATCGAGTTCGCTAGCGAGCATGAGGTTCTCGACATCATCAGGTTCATCGTCGAATCGGTCGGCCGCCGAATCGATGCGCAAAACCCAATCTGCGATGCTCGCCTGCCGGACGGTTCGAGGGTTCACGCCGCGATTCCACCCGTGGCGATCGACGGTCCCCTCCTCAACATCCGCAAGTTCGTCCGCGGGCCGCTCCACATGGAGGACCTGATACGGTTGGGCAGCTGCAGCGAGAGCGCCTTCGGATTTCTGAAGGCTTGTGTGATGGCGAGAGCGAACATTCTCGTCAGCGGCGGCACCAGCAGTGGCAAGACCACGCTCCTCAACGTGATGTCGGGCTACATACCAAGCGACGAGCGCATCGTCACGATCGAGGACGCAGCGGAGCTCCGGCTGCAGCAGCGGCACGTGGCGAGGCTCGAGTCGCGCCCGTCTAGCGCAGATGGGACGCCGGAGATCACCCTGCGCGACCTCGTCATCTCATCGCTGCGCATGCGTCCTGATCGCCTGATCGTGGGGGAGGTTCGAGGACCCGAGGCGTTGGACATGCTGCAAGCCATGAACACGGGCCACGACGGATCGATGACTACGCTTCACGCAAACAAGCCGCGCGACGCACTGGCGCGCCTCGAGACGCTCGTGATGATGGCCGGCTATGACCTCGTGCCGAGAGCGATTCGCTCCCAGATTGCAAGTGCGTTCAATGTCGTGGTCCATCTGGAGCGAATGCGTGATGGCAGCCGCAAGGTCGTCCGGGTCAGCGAGATCACCGGCATGGAGGAGGACGTAATCAGCATGCAGGAGATCTTCCAGTTCACTCGTACCGGGATGGACCTCGAGGGCAGGGTCCTCGGCGGGTTTGCAACCGCCACTATCCGGCCGCGGATCCTGGATCGCTTGGCGGATCGTGGGCTCGAGATACCGCTGGAGCTCGCCCGGATTTTCCCGACTCCAGTACAGCGCGCGAAGTGACTCGAACTAGAAAGGAAGGCACAAATTGGAAGAGAGAAGGGCAGTTGGTAGGCGGACGGGCGTGGACCGTCGGACCGCGGAACGAAGAGCTCAGGCCGATAGGCGTGCGAGTAGGGCGCTGGGCTCCGACGACCGTCGTTTCGCACATCGACGGATTGAGGATCGTCGCGCCGGCGAGCGGCGCATTGCAGAGGATCGCCGCAAGGTCGTTTCTGCGGCACGTCTCGGGGTGGGTGGCATCGGGTAGATGAGCGCTTGTCCGGATCTCGGTCGCACAGAAGCCGCGATTACAGAATTCGCGAGAAAGGAGGTGATTTCAATGTCTCGCCGGTCTCATAGCCGTCAAAGCGGCCAAGGGATGGTGGAGTACGCCCTGATCCTCGTTCTCGTTTCGATCGTGGTCATCGTGATTCTTTTGACCATGGGAAACCAGATACAGAACGTCTTCTCCAACGTGGTGGCCGCCTTGGCATGACCCAGCAGGGTCCAGACCGGCGGGCTCACGCTCGTCGGTCTCCCCTAGGCCGCTCGATGGTGTGGGGTGTCCTCCACCAAATACATCGGCACCATCTACACGCCTGCCGCCAGCGGACGATCGAACGGCGGCAACCGCTGGCCGCTTGCAGGCCAAGTCATCGCCTATAGCGCCAAGGTGGCGGGTTCAGCTAGCGTAGGCATTCTCCCTTCAACCCCATCAAGGCTCCGGCTCCACCCGCGGCGAGGCTCATCAACTAGGCTCGAATCGAGAGAGGTGGTCGTGTGGACCACCTGGAGCCGCCGTCGGCCGATCGGTAGAAACCCGCCCCGTGTAGTGGTTCGGCGGAATCCCCGCACAGCAACGCCGGCGATAAACGATGGCAAATGGCGGCACTCAGCGGCACTCGCCCGAATTGGCGCCCCCGCGGATCAAGAAATACGGCCTCAAGCTCGAGATCCCAGGTGGCAAATCGTGATCGTTACTTGGCGATGCCTTGGACCATCTCCGTCATGAGAAGGGCCGCCTTTTCGTCATCTAGGCCCTGACCCTCAGTTAGCGAGCGCCAGGTCCAGAAATCGATTGCATGGCCGAGAGCGGCCATGAGCGAGTCTCGGCGGTCATCCGCGACCTCCCAGCCCTCCGCGAGAACCCCCCGCTGCCAATCTCGCTGCTGCGCCTGCGCCGCAAACAGTGCTTCGAGGCCGGGAACACCTTCGAAGTTAGGGATGTCGCCGAAGATGCTGCGATTCCTGCGGTAGTAGGGGTAGAGCTCGGAGAGCGCTGTGAGCAGGCGATGCCGGGGATCGGCAACCTGCTGCCAGGCGCTCGGATCCGGTGGGGGATCCAGCTGCATTCCGTGCAGCGTGCACGCCGTGAACAGCGTGGCGAGGTCGGGGAAGTGGCGCTGGACCGTGGGCCGCCTCACTCCTGCCAACCTGGCGATGGCGCTACTGGTTGCCCGCGACGCGCCGATCGTCATGTGGAGCTGGTAGGCCGCTTCGACGATCCGGCGCCGGTTGTTCTCCTGGCGCTGGGCTCGCGCCTTCAGACGATATCGTCGCGGCATTCGATCATTTTCATGTGCATGTCTGCATTTGAATCTTGACAGACGGATCCGGTTGGTGAATCATGTGCAGCATTGCAGATGAAATCGGACGCGAGTAGAGGAGCTTTGACCATGATCGCCACGACCAGCCTTGAGAGCTACGCCTCCCAACAGCGGGCGGCGCCCCGCTGGGTGTTCGACTCCCTGGTGTGGATCAAAGCAACCGGTGAGGGGACGGACGGTCGGCTGTCGCTGGTGGAGCCAGTGATTCCCGCTGGATTCGCCTCGCCCTGGCACGTCCACCACACCGAGGATGAGCTCCTCTACGTGATCGAGGGTAGCGTCACAGTCCTGGTCGGGAACAGCCGGACCTCGCTCCAACCTGGAGGCTGCTCTTTCGGGCGGCGCGGCGTGCCGCACGGGTTCCGTGTTCAGGGCGGCCAGCCAGCCCATCTCCTGCTCCTCACGACCCCAGGAGACTTTGCGAACTTCATCCTCGAGGCGAGCGAGCCGGCCACTTCTCCGACCCTGCCGAAGCCGCAAGAGCCAGACCTGGCGCGGCTAAACGCGCTCACAGCCAAATACGGTGGGGAGATCCTGGGCCCGCTGCCCGATTGAGGAGCGAACAAACATGAGCAAGCAAGCCATCTACGACATCAACCTCGAGACCAATGTCCCGCCACAACGCCTTCTGTCTGCAGCCACCGATTTCTCTAGGCGGCGTCCGGACCTCTGGCCGACTATCACCCGCAAGCACTACCGCGTTTTCTCGGTCGGCGATCACACTGCAGAAACCGAGGAAGGCACGACTCCGGTGCACCATCGATACAAGTACGTGTGGACTGACGACGGCGTGGTGCGTGCTACCACCGTTGCTGCGACCGTGATGCGCACCGGTTCGATATGGGAGCTCCGGGTGCGCCCGCGCGAGGGCGGAGGGAGCCGTGTGCAGATTCACGTGGAGATGGGGTTCAAGGGACTGGCGAGGGCAATTGGCCCGCTGGTGATGCGGCTGAACGGAGGAGGCGCCGAAACCTATCGCAAGTGGTTCACGCAGACCCTGGCAGTCCTCGAGGCCGAGGACTCGCCACCTCATGCAGTTGGGCGTAGCCGCACTTCCGAGCGAGACTAGATCGCCGCACTTTTAGTTTGGGAACCATCCAGCATTCGATCTGGATCCGCGCCGCTCCGAGCATCGTCTGGGATGTCTATACGGACCTTGACCGCATTCCGGCGTGGCAAACTGGCGACCCGCGGGTGGTCGAGGTCACCGGGCGAGGAGATGAGGTCGGCACCACCTACATCGTTCGCCGTGGGGCCGGCGCCGCGCGGACCACGGTCACCGAAGCCGTGCGTCCGGAACTTCATCGATCTCGCACCAAGGCGTACTTCGGCCTCTCTTTCGAGTTGACCGCGAAACTTCTACCCGAGCGGAGTGGCACGAAAATTCTGCTGGAGGCGCAAACGCATTGGCCCAAAGGCCTCGGCTTGTTGGGTCAAGTGGTCGAGTTCGCAGTCTTGAACGCGCGGGAGGCCAACCGCGAGCTCGAACGACTGAGGGTCCTGGTCGAGAGCGAGGCGGCGGATGAAAGTCCGCGCCATTGAAACAACGGACTAAGTCAGAGAACTCGGTGCGGTGACCGGCGCTCAGCCTGAGCTGTTCGAGTCAGTCTCTAGTCGTTCCCTGAGCATCCTCATAAACGTTGAGCGCGCCTGCGGTCGCTTGGTGTTGGACCAGTGCTCGGTCTGATCCAGCGCCCAATCAGCCCATCTGGCTTCGGTTTGCGCCTGATCCCACAGCAGCCGGTAAGCAAGCGCGTTGATGTGTAGGCGTTCCGGAAAAGGGTCTTCATCCCGGAGGTACTCTTCGAAGATCGCTCGCAGCTGCTTCTGACGAGTTTCAGCGTCGCCCCGGAACCGGCGCAGGTTGGCCACCATATGTTCCTTGGTGCTGTTGGGTGCAAATGCAAACTTGACGATCGGCTCGGCTTCAAACCGGGCGGGCACGGCCGGCTCCTTGAGCCACTGCTCGAGCGCGCGGCGCCCCTGAGCCGTGATCGAATAGACGGTTCGCCGGCGCTGGCCGTTCGCCGCCGATTTGGCCTGCGCCCAACCTCCCGATACAAGTCGCTTCGGTTCCGCATAAAGATTGCTCTCTGCCCGGGGCCAGAAAAAGTGAAAGTTCCGCCGCATTTGCTTGGCCAGCTCATAAGTCGACCACGGCCGGATCGCGAGCAGCCCTAGGATCGCGTATGAGGTGGTGGTTAGTTCCCGATCAGACATTGACAAATACTCCTTCTAGGAGTATATGAATACTCTCGTCAGGAGTATATAGAGATGTTGGGAGCTGCGGCGGTGAGAGCGAAGGTTCGTGACGCCGTACTGGCCGACGCCGCGGATGTTGCATCCATCGGCAAGGTGGCGATTCCAGAGACTCTCCGCGGCATTGTCGATCCGGTGGTCCTCACCAACATCGTCGAGCAGAGCTACTCGATCGAGGCTCTTCAGAACTGCATCGCTCACTGTCGGGACGCCTCAGACGCACACTTCATCGTGGCCGAGATGGATGGTCGTGTTGTCGGCTTTCTTCACTATGACTGCGAGGGCCCGGAACCGGAGCTCCACCGCATCTATATCGAGCCGGGGCTCAAGCGCCGAGGAATCGGGAGCGCGTTGCTCCGCGAGCTTCATGAGCGCTTGTCCCAGGGCGCGAGCTACATCCTCATGGTGATCGCTGCCAATTTGCCCGCGGTCACGTTCTACCAACGTCACGACTTTGTCGAAGAGGCACGCGTCGACGGTCCGACATACATGAGCGAGCACATGGGGGTGAGCTATCCGTCTCGTACGCGACCCGCACCCGCGCTGGTGCTGCGATTCACCAAGTCAAGTTGAGGCGGATGTTGGCGGCAGCAATTGTCGGAATGACGGGGAGGTCTGTGATGAGCGTCTATTTGGTCGACCGCGATTTGCCAGGGATCACTATGGACCAGCTGGCGGCTGCGCAAGAGGCGGCCATAGAGACCAGCCAGCGGTTCACCGCGGAGGGTAAGCAGGTGCGTTACATCCGCAGCACGTTTGTGCCGGGCGATGCGCACTGCATGTGCCTCTTCGAAGCTGCCGACCAAAAGCTAGTCAAAGAGGTCAACGAGGCAGCGCAAATCCCGTTTTCACGGATTTCGGAGGCGCTCGACCTGACGCCGGCACCCGCTATGCGCTAATTCTCCCCCAGCAACACTGCGTCGGTGGCGGGCTTTCGGTGGGCGGGCGCGCGGCTTGCTTTCGGTTGCGCCGTCCTGTTCGTCGGTGAGCTCCGGCACCTATCTCTTGGGCCGACGCTGGGCCTACCGAGCAGCTCGGCAACTCGTTCCGGCTCGATGCCTGCTCAGCCAAACCCGAACGCCGATCTCAGCGCCGGCAAGGGTCAGCAACGGAGCTACCAAAGCAAGCGCATATAAAGGGTCGGTCATCGGATCAGCGGTTTCGCGTTACCGCCGTATTACCGCGCTGCGGCTTTGCCTTGGCGCTGGGATTGTCATCAGGGAGTAACAGTCCAGTCCTACCTTTCGCTGGCGGGTCGGTCATGCCGACTCTGAAGTGACGGCCACACTTTGACTGGAGGCAACCCTGACATGAATCGGTTATCGAGATCCCGCCTAAAGATTGCGGCCAGCGTGCTGGGGGCGTTGGGCCTGACTCTAATTAGCGGTGCCGGGGCGGCGGCCCATGAGAATCGCGGGGACGCGACCATCGTGTATACGACCAGCAACGCCACCGGCGGCAACTCAGTGCTGGCCTTCCGCACGGAACGGGACGGCGGCTTCACCTCGCTTGGATCCTTCCCCACGGGTGGGAGCGGGACCGGCGCCGGGTTGGGTTCGCAGGGCGCGATTGTAGTCACCCAGGACAGCAGCCGGCTGGTGACCGTCAACGCCGGATCCAATTCGATCTCTGCTTTCGCAGTGGACAGTAACGGCAGCTTGCGCCTGCTCGGCACCGCCCCGTCGGGCGGGAACGACCCGATCAGTGTCACCGCCCGCGGGCGGCTCGTCTATGTCCTCAATGCAGGGAGTAACACGGTCTCTGGACTGCTGTTGGGAGCTCACGGCTTGAGCCCGATCGGCGGCTCGACTCGTTCGCTCTCGCCTTCGGCGCTGGCCCCAGTTCAGGCGTCGTTTTCGCCCGACGGCGAATTGCTCATAGTCGCCGAAAAAGCGAGCAATACAATCGACACCTTCAGGATCGTTGGGGATGGTCTTTTGGGTCAACTGACTACCACCGTTTCCACGGGAGCCACTCCTTTCGGCTTCGATTTTGATCGAGCCGGCCATGTCCTGGTCTCGGATGCCTTTGGAGGCGCCGCCGGCGCCAGCGCCCTCACGTCCTATCGGGCCGGTGAGGATGGAGCGCTGCACGCGATCAATCTGGTTCCGAACGGCGAGAGCGCGGCCTGCTGGGTGGTTGTCGATCGCAGCGGCCGCCACGCTTACGTCGCGAACACCGGGTCAGGCAACGTGTCTGCGTATTCGATCGGCCACGGCGGAACACTGGCCTTGCTGGCTGGCAATGCCGCCACCACGGGTGGCCATCCGACTGACGAAGCTCTCGGTGGCCACCGTCTCTTCGTACTCGACGGTCCCGGCGGCCGGATCGTCAGCGCCACCGTTCTAGCATCGGGCCTGTTGGGCGCCCCGAGCACCGGCGTGAGCTCGCTGCCGACGGGCGCGACCGGCTTGGCGACCCTATCCGAGAACTGATGTAGCAACCCTTCCCTTGATAAGCCGGGCGGTCATCGTGGCCGCCCGGCTCGCTCTCGCCCGCAGTGGGGTGATTTTGGCTGGCGCTGGGTCTTCCTGCGACGGCGAGCCGGGCAAAACGCCGACTAGGATCAACGGGTTGACCGACGACTCACTTAACGACCCAGTACCCGCCGGACTCCGACGCTGGTTCGTCGCTCACTTCGCCATCGACTGGCTTGTGGGCGTCCCTCTCTTCCTTGCGCCTGAACCGATTCTCAAGCTCTTCGGTTGGCATTCCGTGGATCCGATCGCCACTCGGCTCGTCGCGGCTGCCCTGCTCGGAATCGGCGGACAGTCATGGTTTGGTCGCAACGCCGGCGTTAAGGAGTTCCGAGGAATGTTGAATCTGAAGATCATTTGGGCCGCGGCAGCGTCTCTCGGCCTGTTGATTGGCGTCCTGACCGGCGGACCGATTCTGGCCTGGTTGGGATTGGGTGTGTTTCTTTCTTTTCTGGCACTTTGGCTCTTCTGGCGATTTCGGCTGTAGGCAACCTGACCCATTTCCCTTAGCGAGTACCTCCCTACGCGCAGCAGGTGCTCGCTGTCAAGTCCAAAGCCAGCCCTGCGTACGGGTCACGCGTGACATGCAACTACTCCATGGGAGTTCGAGAAAAAACTGTGTGCAAGTTCGGCTGCTAGGCGACAAAACGCCTTCGGCTGCTGTGCTACAGACCTTCGGTTGGTTTGCTACAGCTACTTCGGTACCTACGCGACACTCCCCGGCCATGAGGGAGATGAGCGTGACTGAGCAAAGGTACACGGCCATTCTGGCGGTCATCGCCAACGGTCGGACGGTGGGTGAGGTGGCAAGCGAGTGGGGCGTATGCCGGCAGACCATGCATCGCCGGCCAGCGCGCTATGAGGGCGAGGGACTGGAGGGTCCAGCCCGCACCCTCGGGGTCGGCGGTATATCGCTGCCTGGTTTGGGCCGCGGTCATCGACCCCATAAGCCGCCGCCGGCGCCGGGAGACCTGGAAACGCTGCCACCGAAGTGCTTGCCCACGCTGACCTGCTGACGGATTACTCAGTTCTGGGTCGGCAATCAGCTCCTAAAGACGGTGGCCCGAACGAGCTTGAAAACAACCTGAGAGCAATTGACAGCAACAACGCCGACGGACTTAATGCTGTGGACTTGGCCCTGGTACGGCAGTGGTTCAGGACCGGCCGAGTAAGTTCGCTCTCGACGGCGACGGCTTTGACGCGTCGCTCCTGTCACCGCTCATGCCGTGAGCGACGGCCGCCTGAATTGGGGACCCATCGCAAGGAAGACAATGTTTTTGAGCGCCCTGGTAGACCCGCGGGCCCCGCAAGTGAGGTGTCCGCGGGTCTACGCGAATGCTTATGAGTAGGAACCTGTTACCTGGGCGGGAATTGCGAGTTGGGGACGGGGTCGACGAGGTTCGCGGTCGGAGCCTTTTTGGTGAAGCCGATCACGGCGCAGTTGATGTCGATGCCAACGCTCCCATAGGGTGCGCCGCCAGGGCCGGTAATAAGATCGGGGCGAGTCGCGGCGAGATTGAAAACGACGTTCTCGTCGATCTGCCGCTTGTTGAAACCCTCGTCGATCGCCTTCTGCGTCCACTGACCTAGCTGCGCGTCCCAGAGCGGGCTGTACGCATCCGCGTGCCGTGGATCCTTGAGAGTTGGAAAATCGCCGAACACGTTCAGCAGGTCGCCGCCATTGCGCAGCGCGTCGATCAACGCGGTGTTAGACGCCGAGGCGTCCTGTGCGGCGTGGCCGTCAAGAACGATGTGCTGGAACCCTTGCGACTGCGGGTTGTTAGCTCCGGTTTGCCCATTGATAAAGCCAAACAGCCGCTCGCGAGACGATCCGAGGAAGTCGTCGCCACCGTTGTACGCCGCCTTGGCGAGCGCGGGTACGTACGTGGATCGCTCCAGGACCGCGGCCAGCGGGTCGCCGGCCTCAGTGCTGAGGTACAGAATCGGCTGACCGGCGTCGAAGCCCTTCACCAGCAGCAGGTCGACCCAGGATTCGAGGAACTGGCCGGGCGGTGATGGGGGAGCGATCTGAATCCCGAGCACCCGGTCGGCAGTGTTGGTGTGGGTCGTCACGTCAAACGGTCCGTTCCCGGTGGCCACGATCGGCGCGTTGTAGACAACGCTGCTGCCGTCGATCCGGATGAACGGGCTGTAGCCGGGGCCGGCGACTGCGCCCGGCGCGAAGTCGGCCGGCGGGAATCCGTTCGGGACCCTGGACGAGCTTTCGCGTTGGGGTGAAGTCGGGTTCGCCCTGAAAGTCGACGACCGCCGGTCCGAATTTGTTTGTCGCGGCCGACGGGGAATCCAATGTGACCGTCTGCACGCAGTCGGGACATCCGATCGCCATGTTTGCGAGCTTGGGGGCGTAGTTCAGGCCGCTGTTGTGGGCAAGCCCAAGATCAGATGCCTCGGTCAGGATGAACCAGATGGTGTGGCTGTTGGCCGTCCCCTTGTACAAGGGCAGCCGAACGGTCTCGTGCGAGAGATCGACCTGGAGTGCGCTTTCCAGGACCAGATTTTCGCGGGGGAGCAGCCCAGTCAACTGCCCCAGTCCTTTTGCCGATCCGGTGTTGACCGGAATCGTGGCTGTCGCGGCGGGTGCCTCACGGGCCGCCAGTGCCAGCAGTAGGGCCACGGCCGCAACGGACATTGCGGCCAGCCAACGCAACTTGAAAAAGCCTCTTATCAATCTAATTCTCTCCTGCTCTTCTTTATCTAACTCGTGCTCTTCGAAATTCGAGTTTGTCGCGACAGCAGTACAGTCACGCCGCCCTCGGATCCGTTACAGATGAAGTGCACGGAACATTGCGACGTGCTACTCGGTTTCTCGTTGCGATCGCTTCATGAACGCAAACGCAGCCGTCCCGCCCACGGACGAGTTGGAGCTGGTGCTCGCGCTGCGCGCGGGCGATGAAGACACCTTCACGATGCTCGTCAGCCGTTACCAGGCCGCGATGCTCCAGGTCGCTCTAACCTACGTGCCCAGTCGTGCCATCGCCGAGGAAGTCGTGCAGGAAGCTTGGCTGGGAGTGCTTCACGGCATTGGACGCTTCGAACGACGTTCGCAATTGAAGACATGGATCATGCGCATCGTCATTAACCGCGCCAAGCGGCGAGGTAGTGAAGAGGCACGAACCGTCCCGTTCTCAGCGATGCACCCTGCGCTGGATGACTTCAGCGCGTCGGTGGACCCGGATCGGTTCCGGAGCCGCTCCGATCCATGGCCCGGTCACTGGTGGTCGCCCCCAGCGAGCTGGTCTGAGATACCGGAGGACAGGCTGGTGTCGAGAGAGATGTTCGAGCACATGCGCCGCGCCCTCGACGATCTGCCAGAAAGGCAACGGGAGGTGATCGCCCTCCGTGATGTGCTCGGGTATTCCGGAGCGGAGGTGTGTAACGTTCTGGCGATTTCCGAGACGAATCAGCGAGTTCTGCTACACCGTGCTCGTTCCCGAGTCCGTGCTGCTGTGGAGCGCTACTTACAGCAATGACTAAGATCGAACCCGCCACATGAGTACCGAAATGACCTGCCAGGAGCTGGTTGAGCTGATCACCGAGTACCTGGAGGGAACGCTCGCCCCCTCGGAGCGAATGCGCTTCGACGCTCACTTGAGCACGTGTTCCGGATGCGCGGCCTACATCGAGCAAATGCGCATGACCATCCGAATGCTGGAGAAGATCAGCGAAGAGTCGATGTCGGCCGATGCGCAGCGAGAACTGCTGGCCACTTTCCGGGGTTGGAAGGCGGGCGCCGCCCAGCGCGACGCATGAAGGAGACAGAGGTGAAGGAGACACACGCAATGGTGACCCGGGTTTCTGCTGCTGCCGAGAGGGCGAGGCTCAAGGACGGCGTACACATCGAGTTCAGCCCGCGGCGAGTTCGCGCGTACTTCGACAACCAATTGATCGCCGACAGCCAGAGGGTTCTGCTCGTGTTTGAGACCAAGCGGCCACCCGTGTACTGGTTTCCGATCGCGGACGTGCGGATGGACCTGCTCGCTTCCAAGGAGCGGCCGGCGAACTCAGCATCTGGTGCCGTGCACTGGCGTTCGAGTGCCAAGGGTAAGACCGTGGATAACCTGGCCTGGAGTTACGCGGAGACCAGCGGTGAGCTTGCCCCGCTGGAAGGTCACATTGCGTTTTACTGGAACGCCGTCGACGCCTGGTTTGAAGAGGACGAGCAAGTCTTCGTTCACCCGCGCGATCCATACACGAGGGTGGATACAGTCCACAGCTCCCGCCACGTGCGGGTGGAGGTCGACGGTAAGACCCTGGCCGAGACGAATCGGCCGGTGCTGCTGTTCGAGACCGGACTGCCCACGCGCTACTACATTCCGAAGCTGGACGTGCGGATGGATCTCCTCGAAGCAACCGATACCGTCACGCACTGCCCCTACAAAGGCGATGCGAGCTACTGGAATTTGCAGCTGGGCGACAAGACCTACAGGGACTTCGTCTGGTCTTATCCACGGCCGATTCCCGAAATCCCGAAGATCGAGAACCTGCTGTGCTTCTACAACGAGCACGTCGACGTCTACGTGGATGGCGTTCTACAGGAGAGGCCTGTGACGCCGTTCTCCCGGCGCTAGCGGAGGTGTTGCTCGTGCAGGTATTGCGGCTGGCCGCGGTGGCTTTTCTGCTCTTGGCTTGTGGATCGCTGGGGCCGTCCGTGACTGTCACTTTTTCGCCTTCCCCGTCATCAATCGGGACAAGCCCAGCAGCCGCGAGCCCGACAACTTCCGCCCAAGTCGCAATTTCGGTAGCCAACTCGCGCTACGGCAAGATCATCGTCGATGGCTCCGGCCGCACCCTGTACCTGTTTGATATCGAGCGAGACCACATGCCCATATGCAACAGCGCGTGCGCCGTCGCGTGGCCACCCTTCCTTGCGAGTGGTGCGCCTAGCGGAGGGGCGTTGGCCCCGGAGCTGGACCAGTCCTTGGTCGCAACTGCCGTTCGGAACGATGGGTCCCTCCAATTGACCTACAACCGCCATCCGCTCTACTACTACGCCGGCGACCATTCGGCTGGTGAGATCAAATGCCAGGCTGCGATCGAGTTTGGCGGCGGCTGGTACGTGATCGATGCTCAGGGCAACAAGATCAGCACACCGTAAGAGCCCAATCGAGGTCGCCAGGCTCGATGAAGTCCACAACCTGGATGAGCCTGATCTTCGGCCCCCCCTCCCAGGTCCTGCTGGCGTTGAACGCGTGGCAAGTCAGCCTCCTCTGTGGAAGAGAGCCGAAGGCAGTCATACAGCAACGTCGGCGACAAACTGCGATAAAAGTTGATACTCAGCGGCCCGCTACGAATTCGACCCGCCGTTTCTGAACGGGGAGCAGCGATCTGTTAACCGCAAGGTTCGGGGGTTCGAATCCCCGCTCCGGAGCCAAATCCGAATACGACAACCGCGTAGCTGTCAAGTGGAGCTTGACTGCCGTACAGCAGGGCTGCTCGCGGCCCACGTTCGTGAAAAGGTGATCTCGCGGCCTTGCGTCATGACCTGGATGCGAAGGACCTTCGCCGGAGCATTTGTAGTGTTGGCCGCCAAAACTGGCGCTGGTCGAGCATTGATGCTCGGGCTACCAGTCGGAAGCCAACGGCCCACTTGACTCTTGCGATGCGGAATTCGTTTCAGGCCACGCCCATGGAAAGTTGACATCCAGGCTTGACGTGGCGGCGTTGCTCTTGATAACTGCCTGCGATCGGCCGCACCAGGTCGCGACGGGAATCGGTGGCTACAGGTCCGCTGGTCCAATGACCGTGACAACATCTGACGCAGATGCCTTCAGCTTCGCGTCCGTCGTCAGCAGTCGGCACCTTAGCAATCGTGCCAAGGCGAGGTACTCGGCGTCGTAGGTCTTGGCCCATCCCAGTCGGTCAGCAATGCTCCAGGCTTCTTCGATTAGGCCCTTAGGCCGACGCGGGCTAATGTCGGCTGCAGCCAGTCTATTCAGGGCGATTGCAGCCAGTTCGCCAGAGATTTCCTTGCGCCAGCGCAGTTCATGCATCACTGACGAAGCCTCAGACCACATCAAATGGGGCGCGACAAGCTCTTCTCGACCTAAAGCCTTCAGACCTATCTCGGACAGGCAGATTGTGGTTACGACCGCAGCATCGACAACCAGCACGTCAGCGGGCGGCGCGCGAGGAACGAATCGCAGCCAAGACGTCGGGCATGCGCTCGCCAGTTGCTGTGCGTTGCCAGGATGCCGGAAGCTGCAGCGCGGCATCGCTGGCTAGGCGTGCC
>WNEZ01000161.1_pt1 | contig 66958 bp, 53 predicted proteins | sample 5400521 | NCBI WGS metagenome assembly WNEZ01 (sample SAMN13153339, study PRJNA577476) | soil metagenome | isolation source: 120 cm saprolite under Douglas fir tree site 2 hole 1 replicate 1 | place: USA:California | collected 2015-04-18
AAATCTCTCTTTAGGTTATTTGTATGTACCATAGCAGAGTGTGTTTCGAAGGAAGAACGAATGAACATTCCCGAAACCTACGATTACCTCGTACGCGCCCGCCGGGACTCGTGGGCCGCTCTGGAGCGCGTGCCGGATGAAGTTTTATCCCGCCCGTTGCTGGACGGTGCGAAGCTTCACTGCATCAAGGACCTCCTGTTTCACGTAGCCAACGTGGAAGACTTCTGGATTCGCGAGGAAATCCTGCGCGAACAGCCGCTGCGGCAGACCATTCCCTCCTTGAAGGATACCCCGGGCGGCCCTGTTTTTGCGGGCTTCCCGCTCGAAATGCTGCTGGACTACTGGCGGCTTGTGGAGCAGAGCACCCTCACGTACCTCCCCACTCTCGATGACGACGAATTGAAACGGATTGTGACTGTACACGACAGGCCAGGGAAGCGTTACACCGTGGATGGCCTGTTGTGGAACCTGATCATTCACGAGGCGCGGCACGTGCCACAGATTAGCGTGCTCCTGCGCACCCAGGGCTTCGCGCCGCCTTTTCTTGACCTGTTGAATTACCTGCCAGTGCCATCGGCCTGACCATGCCACGCTGCTTCAGCGCGATGTGGATCACTCGGCATTACACCAAAACCCCGACCCTCAAAGAAGGGAATTTGACCAGTGTGTTAAAAGTGTGTATTATGAGCCATGAGCAGCCGGGAGGTCATCCAGCGTCTGCGGGAAGACGGCTGGTATGAGGTTGCCCACGAGGGGAGTCACAAGCAGTTCAAGCACGGCACGAAAACGGGCCGAGTAACGGTGTCGCATCCGGTCCGTGATATTCCCATTGGGACACTTAGAAGCATTGAGAAGCAAGCAGGTATCAGGCTGAGGTAAAATGGACTACATCGCCTATTTGCACAAAGACAGCAAGTCGGATTTTGGCGTCAGCTTCCCGGACTTTCCCGGCTGCGTGACAGCCGGAAAGTCACTCGAGGAGGCTCGCCGTAAGGCCCCGGAAGCGCTGGCGTTTCATATCGCGGGAATGCTGGAAGACGGAGAAAAGATCCCCAAACCTTCCAAGATGGACGATTTGACCGGTGACCCCAGTCGACAGAATGCGGTAGCGTTTCTAGTCAGCACGGACTTCAACAAAACGAAAACCGTGCGCGTCAATGTCACGGCGCGCGAGAACCAGATCGAGATGATCGACCGTCTAGCCAGGCGAGCGGGCATGACGCGCTCGGCGTATATGGTGCAATCCTCCACGTCCGGAGTGGCTTTCAAGAAACGGAATGGGCCCGGACGCCGAAGAATCAATGCCCACGCAAAACGGGTTAAGTCCGCCAAGTCTAAAGAGCGGTAGGCGAAGTTAGTTCTAAACCTGCAGAACGACCGCACCCCTTTAAGTACCAAACGCCAAAGGCTGCGCAACGCAATTCAAAAGCTTGCCCCACCCGCCAAATAAGTGGCAATTGGCTCATACTTCGTGATACACATTGCTGTTAACTCAATGCTAGTTAACCCCTTCACACGTTCCGAAATAGCTACTTTCCATCGCAAATATAAAGCATCGTAGCAAGTATTTATGGACTTTCGTTTGATTTTGCGATGTTGAAGTGTAGCTTTTTGTGTTGATGCTGCGTCTGAAGAAATTAAGGAGGCAGCGTGATCCAACTTCGACATCGGCAACCGAGTTTGTGGCACAGCGGACTAGCGAAGGACATCGAAGATCTGTGGGAACCATGGATGAAAGAAGTAGACCAACTGCTGGAAGACCCAGCGCTGGTGGAGAGTGTGTACGATGCGCAAGGAAAGCGACATCCGAAGAGCCGGACGCACGGGCGCACGCAAACACCGGCGGAAGTGGCGCTCCGGCTGCTGATCTTGAAGCACGTGCGGAACTGGAGCTACGACACGCTGGAGCGAGAAGTACGAGCGAACCTGGTATATCGCGCATTCACACGCATTGGGGACGAGAAAGTACCGGATGCCAAGACACTGGCGCGGTTGGGACAAGCCATTGGGCCCGAAGTGATCGGGGAGTTACACGAACGGTTGATGGAGTTGGCGCGCGAGCGAGGCGTGGTGCAAGGACGGAAGATGAGGGTAGACACCACGGTGGTCGAGACGAATGTTCACTATCCGACTGACAGTAGTAATATTAGGGACGGGGCGCGCGTGCTGACGCGAACCATGCAGAAGGTAGAGAAGGCTGCGGGTGGACTGAAGAAGCGGATTCGTAACCGCATGCGCAGTGTGAACAAGAAGGTGATAGCGATCGCATTGGCGGGGCGGTGGAAGGGGCCGGAGGGTGAGGAACGGCGCGTCCGGCGGTATCGGGAGCTGGTGAGTTTAACGCGAAAGATTGTGCATCAAGCAGAGGGAGTGTTGGAGGAAATGCAGCATCTTCCCGGGCGCCGGCAAGCACGGCTGAAACGATTACGAGAGATCCTGGAAACGATGGCCGGGCGTGTGCGACAGGTGGTGCGGCAAACGAAGGCGCGAGTGTTTCAAGGAATGACAAAGTATCCCCATAAGATCGTGAGTCTTTTCGAGCCACACACCGAAATCATTCGCAAGGGAAAGGCTAGCAAGCCCAACGAGTTCGGCAAACTGGTTAAAGTGCAAGAAGCCGAGAACCAGATCATCACGCACTATGAAGTGTTCGCCGAACGTCCCGAGGATTCCCAATTGCTGGTTCCCGCAGTCGAACAACACCAGCGTCAGTTCGGGCGCGCACCACGAATGGTCGCTGCCGACACGGGGTTCTATAGTCTAAAGAATGAGAAGACCATCCAGGGAATGGGAGTGACTCGAGTCGCGGTGCCGAGTCGGAGCAGCAAAAGCATGCGCAGCGAGACAGCGGCCGATCTGAATGAGGTTGTCGGCCACAACGGGCCTGAAGTTGTACCCGCCACGACTCGGGACGCAAACGGTCGAGCGGCAGAAATCAAACGTGCATGCAGAATCAGACGGTCTCTTCAAACCAATAGCTCATTCAGAGCGAGCTATTTTGCGACGGAAAGTAGCTAGCAACCCCGAGGATTTCTTCGGACGGTTTCAGGAACTGCAAGCGCTTGAGATGGCGCTATCTCAGGGGTCGGTGGCGATACAGGTGCGATCGGTATCGGCAAATCTTCATTACTAGCCAGAAGCCGATTGACGATGGAAGGATTTGGTTCGCACCATCGTGCAAGAACGGTCGTCGCCGTCGGCGACAAAGACGTCAAGACAGTCGACGATGCAGCCCAGCTTCTTCTCGAGTGTTTCATGCAGGTCGACGAGGCCCATAAGAAAGTGGCCTTTAAATTGGGTTCTGTCTTTGAGATCGAATCCGCTGATATATGCCGCAATTTTGCTACTGGCCGGCACTTAGCTTCGCTGAAGCGAGTAGTCGAACGCGAGTTTCTCGACTCTCTGCTAAACGATCGAGAACTCCTTCTGCTCGCCGTTGATGAAGCAGATAAGTGCCCGGTGCCGCTTGCAAGACTAATCAGATCGATCTCAACGCATACCCAACACCAAGGCGTTAAGCGTGTGCGCTTCTTGCTTGCAGGAGTTAGCCCCTTTTTTCGGAAGATGGTTACGGAAGATTCCGGTGTTGGCCGCTTTTTTATAAGACTGTCACGCTCAAACCGATGCTCCCTGAAGAGGCAGCGGAATTGATGGAAGCCAAACTCACCCTTGTTGCAGATAAGGCCGCCGAAGAAAAAGTCGATCTGCGGGTTGACCCAGAAGTCATCTCGAGAGTTGTTGCTCTCTCCGGTGGACACCCTCACATATTGCAGTTGCTCGGCTCCCATCTTGTCACACATGAAATCGAGGATCCGGACGGGGTCATTGATTCGAGAGACCTTGTAAATTCACTTCGAAGGATTTGTTATGAAGATCGTGTGCGTGCCTACGACTCGACCATTCACATGCTGGAGCTTAACGGGCGGTTAGAATCGCTCAGTGATCTCTTTCAGTTTTCAGTTAGCATCGCCGGGATTTCCTACAAGAATCAATCGTGCGTACGCCACCGAGAACCTAGGACAGGAAGAAGTCAAATGGCTAATGGACCACGACATCCTTTGCGTTGTTTCCCGGACCGAATACGGACTCGTTGACGAGTTTCTCAGAATTAGATTCGTGTTTGACCAAACTGAAAGCACGTCGGCTCAAAAGAATTTGGAGAAAGAAATCATTGCGGGAGTCTCTGTCGAACGATACCTCGAAAGCGAAATTGATGCCGAAGGAGAAGACACGTCTGTAGATTATGCTGAAGCAGAGAGAGAGCGCTCTGATACTCCTGAAGATCAAATCGACGAATAGTAGATGCCGGGTGCGCCACCCAATTCAAAGCCCGTCCCACCCGCCTTGAACACACGAAGGAAGTTAAACACATGGACCAAATGCTCGGAAGAATCGAAGACTTCTCACCACGGACAGGCTTAAAGCCCCTGCTGCAGATAAATGTGGCACTGATAAGCAAGTATGACTACGCGATTGATCTACTGAGTGTCAGTTCACGCGCCCAAGTCTTCTTTAAGGAAATCCGTCCGCAACTCTGTCAACTCCAATCACGACTACCGCTTCCCGCCCGCCCCCAAACCCCAACAGCCCGCGCCTTCTGCACTCCGGACGAATCACCTCAACCCCAGCCCGCCCAACCGCCAGCCCAAGCCCAACAGCCCGCCAAGCCACAGACCGAACCCCCACAACCGGCCCCATCGCCGCACACTTCCTTGCCTCCAACGAGCGCCGAATTCGTTCAGCATGTAGTGGCCGGTCTTCAGACCGGCTCCTTCCCGGTCACTCCGCATGTCCAACCAGCCCCACCCAATCCCAAGCCCACGTCGCCCCCGCCGCAACCCGCCGAAATATCTCCAAGTTGTCATTCCGAGCGCAGCGAGGAACCTGCTTTTTCCTCTTCCCCCGCCCCATCTCCAACTTCGACCCCCGACAAAACCCATCCCATTCCCCCAACCCAATCCGTTCGACCGGTCGTGCCAGCCGTTCACAACCCACCCCCGACCGCCTCATCCACTCCGCAACCTGTCCCAAATCTGGACGGCCGTGCGCTCCACTTCGACCACAACTACCGTCTCCGAATAGACGGCAAACCCTTTTAGAATCAACACTTACACAGCCGCCCACAACTGTTGATTCTAAACCACTTACAGCGACACTAAGTCCTTTATCAGCAACACTTACAAAAAACTAGGAGGGGGGGCCATCGGCTCAGGGGGTTAGCCAGAATTCCCGCAAGGAACTTCTCTCCGGATGCTCAGTTGGTGACGGACCATCAGCAAGCTATCGCGGACTCGACCTGCCTTTTTGCTGTCACCCCACGATGCATCACGCTTGGAAGCCCTGAACTGGAACTCATCAACTGCCAGCGGACAAGAAACTTCTGCGTCTGTCTCCAACATCTCCTACAATCCTCCGGGACGCGGATAGCTGCTCCAAACTTGAAAGCCCCGTCGAGGAACTGTGGAGGAATTTGTGGGCTCGAGCGACTCGTTCGACCTCATCGTGATCGGCTGCGGTCCCGCCGGCGAAAAGGCCGCCGCCCAGGCTGCCTATTTCAGCAAGCGTGTCGCCGTCATCGAGCGCGCGGAGCACATGGGCGGCAGTTGCATCAATACTGGCACCGTTCCCAGCAAAACGCTGCGCGAATCCGCGTTGTACTTCTCTGGTCTCAAGCAGCGTGGTCTCTACGGAATCGACTATTCACTCAAGGAAAATCTTACTGTCCACGATTTCATGCACCATGAACGTGAAGTCGTGGACATGGAGCGCCAGCGCATCCTGAATAATCTCGCACTGCACCACGTCGAGCTCCTGCGCGGCCAGGCCGTCTTTCTTGATCCGCACACGGTCGCCGTTTCCGGCCCGCAGGGCGCCCGTCAACTAAAAGGACAGGTGATCCTCATTTCCACCGGTTCCAAACCGCATCGCCCCGCAGAAATCGCTTTCGACGACATTCACACGTTTGACTCCGACACCTTTCTGCAGATGGAGCGCATTCCGAAAAGCCTCGCGGTCATCGGCGGCGGCGTCATTGGCTGCGAGTACGCTTCCATCTTCAAGGCCCTCGGTGTAGACGTTATTCTCGTTGACGGGCGCGACCGCCTGCTCCCATTTCTCGACAATGAGATTTCCGGCCGTCTTCGCGACCGCCTCGCCGCCCTCGGCATGCATTTCTTGCTTAACGAACGCCCCGTCAAAACCGAAAATTCCTCGACTGGTGTCCGCCTCACGATGAAGAGCGGCAAGACTCTCGAAACCGATGCTGCTCTCTTCGCCGCCGGCCGCCGCGCTGCCGCTGATGGCCTCGCCCTTGAAAAAGCCGGTCTTTCTCTCAACGATCGCGGCTACATTCCCGTTGACGAACACTACCGCACGGCCACTCCGCATATTTACGCTGCCGGCGACGTCATTGGCTTTCCCGCATTGGCCTCCACTTCCATGGAGCAAGGCCGCGTCGCCGTCTGTCACGCTTTTGGCTTAAAGTACAAAGAGCGCGTTGCCTCGCTGCTGCCAATGGGCATTTACACCATCCCGGAAATCTCCGCCGCCGGCGAAACCGAAGAATCCTGCAAGGAAAAGAAACTCGACTACGTCGCCGGCCGCGCCCTTTACGAAAACAACGCCCGCGGCCACATCACCGGCGATACTGCCGGTATGCTCAAGCTCATCTTCGCCCGCGCCGATAAGAAACTTCTCGGCGTCAGCATCATCGGCGAAAACGCCACCGAACTCATTCACATCGGCATGATGGTCCTGGACAACGGCTTGGCCATCGACGAATTCATCGAACAAGTTTTCAATTACCCCACGCTCAGCGAGCTCTACAAGTACGCCGCCTATGACGGCCTCGGCAACCTCGCCGGCCACAAACTCCGAGAAGGCTAATATGAAATCCGTCTCGAAGCCCCTCACATCCGCTCTCGGCTGCCTCTCGCTGTTCAGCAGCGCCGCTCTTCTTCTGCTCGCACGCACGCCGCAGTCGTCTTCCGCACTTTTCAGCACGCCGCTAGTTGCTCAGGCAAACTCAAATCAGTCACATACCTACCTCGGTTTCGACCGCAACATCTATCCTGGCGATTCGAGTCTCCCCATCTTGCGCAAAAGCTTCGCCTTCACTAGCTACTGGCTTAGCCCTCCGCCCGGAGAAAAAACAAACACCTGGAAAGGGAAGCGCAACCTCCTTTTCTCTCACGGCTTCGGATTTTTAGTTTTGTATCGCGGCCGCGATAGCCGCGAACTCAAGAGCGAATCTGAAGCGACTGCGAAGGGAGCTAAAGACGGCAGCGCCGCCGCCATTGCTGCCAAGGGGGAAGGCTTCGCGGCTGAAACGATTATTTTTCTGGACATCGAAGAAGGTGGACGTCTTCCCGCTGCTTACCACACATATCTCCGCGCGTGGTCGGAAGAACTCAAACACGCGGGCTTTCTCGCCGGCGTCTATTGCTCCGGCATCCCAGTGAAGGAAGAGCCTGGAGTCACCATCACGACTGCCGAAGACATTCGCAACCAGGCGCCACTAAACAAAATCGTGATCTGGGCCTACAACGACGCGTGTCCGCCGTCGCCAGGTTGCGCGTTCCCACAAAATCCCCCCGCCCCTTCAGCAAGCGGTATTCCCTATGCCGCGGTCTGGCAATTCTCGCAATCACCGCGCCGCAAAGAATTCACCGCACACTGTCCCGCGAAGTACGCGCCAGGCGGCAACTGCTACGCACCGCACGACTCCACGCACAAGTGGTTCCTTGACGTGAACACGGCGATGTCCCCTGACCCCTCCGGCGGCGCCAAATAACGGCTTCCAGAAAAAAAAGAGGCGAGCCCTTGCCCGCCTCTCTCCTTCCATGCTCGATCTGGCATTCAGATTTGTCCCATTCCCCCATCCACATTGATTTCCACACCGGTAATGTACGAAGCGTCTTGCGAAGCCAGAAACGCTACCACTCCGGCTACTTCCTCCGGCTGGCCAAATCGCTTCATCGGGACCTTCGTCAGGACACTCTTGGCAAAATCGTCGATCGCCTCCTGCGGCAATCCCGTCCTACCGAATATCGGCGTTACGATCGGTCCCGGCGCAACGGTGTTCACCCGAATACCCCGGTCAACCAGTTCCGCCGCCGCTGTTCTGGCCAAAGAGCGCAACGCCGCTTTCGTCGCCGAATATGCACTCGCGCCCGCCATCCCTGTGCTGCCCGCCACGCTGGTATTCAAAATGATCGACGCGCCGTCATTCAGCAGTGGCAGCGCCTTCTGGATCGTGAAGTACGCCCCCTTGATGTTGATGTCAAACTGCTCGTCGTACAGGCTCTCGGACGTATCCGCAAGCGGAGCGAATTTCGCCACTCCCGCGTTCACGAACAACACATCAATCTTGCCGAACTTCTTCGAAACCTCGGCATACAGCTTGTCGATGTCCGCGAGCTTCGCTACATCCGTCTGCACCGCCAGCACGCCGTTGCCAATGGTCTTCACCGCTTCGTCCAGCGTTTTCTTGCTGCGGCCGGCGATGGTCACCCTCGCGCCTTCTTCCTGCAAACGCTTTGCCGACGCCAGCCCGATCCCGCTGTTCCCGCCTGTGACTACCGCTACTTTGCCTTCCAATCTCTTCATGGTCGTCTCCTGATTTTGTCTGCGTGGTTCAGAAAGCCTCTCCGCAGTTCTGAATCCTGTGCTGCTTCCCCCGGCTTTCTTAAGTTCGATATTTAGATGACTATCGAAGCATTCGGTTGCATCTTTGTTAGGCATATTGTCCGACGCGCGAATCCTTGTGGCGGACAGCAAGTCAAGCCGTTACACTGGCGGCAAGACCATGGACCGCTCCCACATTGAAAAAATATCCAAAGCCCTGGCCGACCAGACCCGCCTCAGAATGTTCGAGGCCATCTCCGCGAAGGACCACATGAACTGTGGCGAGATCGTTTCGATGCGCGGTGTCACCCCGGCCACGGTTTCGCACCACTTGAAAATTTTGAGCGAAGCCGGCCTGATCGCTTGCCGCCGTGAAGGCCAGTTTGTTTACAGCCAGGCCGTTCCCGAAACCGTCGCACTGTATATACGCGCGCTCACAAAAATCTCCAAGCGCAAGAAATCCGCGCGCCGCTGATTACGGAAATTTAGTTGGTGGGATTCCTTGGGAATTTGAAGTACGGCAGCCGCACACCCTGATCCATAATTTGATCGGCGCGGATGCTCGCGGGCGCTTCGAATCCGGCGGTGCCGCCGTTCGTTACGTAGTCGTCCTGATCCACGCCGTCGCCGCTCACGCCCAGTCCGCCGACGAGAGCGCCGTTTCGAAATAAGCCCGCACTCCCGGGGAAGAAAACGATTCCGCTCTTGTTCGAATTGGCCGCGCCACTCTGAAATCCCTGGGTGCAGGGATTGGCCAAGTCCATCGCATACAGGTTGAAAAACGGCCCCGCACTCGAACCGTCAATTCCCGGAGGATAGAGCGGCTGTGCGCCAAAACTGATCGTCCGATTTGTCACCGCCGTACCCATGGGCACGCCGTTCAAGTCCGCCGTCGTCCGCGATGCGCTGTTGAAGTAGACCATGTTGCGCGCCTTTGTCGCGGCGACGTCAATGCTGAAAACGGTGGAATCCTGCATGCGCCGCAATCCGATGATCGTGCCATCCAGGTCCGCCACGGCGATCACCATCCGCGCCTTCGAGCCCGGCGGTAATCGAATCGCCGCTCGTGTCGTATTCGCCGTCGCTTCGGCGTTGTTCAAAATTTGCGTGATGTCCGTGGCGCCCAGCCCGCCGAGGGGGCCAGCGACTGGCGTGATCAAATCACCGTCGGGTGGTTGGCCCTGACTATTTCCTGGCGCCACTAGATAGCTTCCTGCTCCCGCGACTGGGCCTACAGAGAATCCCGATGGCCGCGAAGTTTGATCGACAAACGGCAACGCGATGCCTCCGATAAAGACTACTCCCGGAGCCGCGGGCGTCGGCCCAAACGTGTCCGCGGGTCCGTTGCGCGCCGCTGTGGAACCCGCGAACGCAGCATACTCGGCAACATTCAGGTTGCTCGACGTGGTCACGATTCCGATTCCACCAACCACTACATTTTTGTAAAAAATCGGCACGCCACCCGGATTCACCGCCGCCGCGTTCGAATCCATCCTGTCGGCCTTGCCTGTGAGCACTCCAAGCCCGAATCCACCACCCATCGCGAGCGAGGGAGGAATTTTGCCCTGGAATACCGGGTCATTGATCAAGGTACAACCGCGGTTGGTGTTCTCAATCCCATACAAGTCCGCTGGCGGCTGGTTCATCACGCCAGGGGGAAAATGGATTCCGCTGATGAACCTTACGGTTCGCGACGAGAGCGGCGCTTGGTCGTTGCTGAAAAACGCGCCCGTCCGCGCCAGCGCCACAGTGACTTCGTTGGCATCCTGCACTTGGCCAAAATTTCCGGACGTCGAAGCGGGCGCGTTCGGCGTTCGAAACACACCCAGCACGAATCCGGCGCGGTCTACCACCGCTACAGCCATGTCCACATTTACGGAATTGACTGCGGCCTGCACGATATTCTGGACGTCGGCCGTTTGCAGCGGTTGCACCATTGCTACGGGCGGCACAACTGGAGCGCTACTTCCGCCTCCACACCCCAACAACAGCATCAAAAGCGATCCGGCAATTCCCACCGCTAAAAGAACGCCCAGCGCCAGTGTTTTTTTCCGCTGCCGCAGTGCCGGCAGGGATTCCACGGGACTCCTCAGTGTATGAGTTGTTTCCATTGCGCAAGTACATTCGTTGGTACCACAGTCGTTTGCGGCCCCTCAACGGGTTTGCCGGGAGTTTGCGCGTACTGGTGAATGGCGCCATGGTTCGCGGTGTTATCGAATGTCTCCATCCGTCGGGGAAAAGTGTTGCCCACTGCTTGTTGATATTGTTAGCTAGTACGCGATTCCTTTTTTTCATGATTCCGCTCAGGCCGAACGCATGATCTTTTTCTCTTCGCGGCAGGTTCGACGCGCGTTCTGCGCGGTTTGCTGGATTGCCTGCGTCGTAATTGTGCCGCGCGGAGCCGCAAACCTCTTACGGCAATCTGCGCCACCGGCCCAAGACTCCGCAAAACAATCCAGTGAGCAAGGCCCGCCGCAGCGCATCCCCCGCCAGCAGGCGCAAACCACCGCCGCGCTCGATGGGCTTGTCCGTGACGCGGTCTCCCCGACTAATTCTCTGCCGGTTGCTGCGGCGGTTCTCACGTTGCGCAACGTGCAATCCGGTCAGAGCTTCAGCGCCACCACTTCAGCAGAAGGCGTCTTTCGAGTTTTCCCTCTGCCGCCAGGCCATTACCAGCTTCACGTTGAAGCCAAGGACTACGCGCCATTTGTTCTGCCCGATCTCGATCTTCAGCCAAACGAAATTGTGACCCTTGAAATCTCTCTCGTTACCGTCGCTGCCATGGAAGCGCGCTCGCGCCTCCCGCGTCTTCCCGAGCTTGGTCCCGCGCTCGCCACCGAAGCGCAACTCTCCTCAGGCACCTATCGCGAGTTTCGGCATCGTTTCGATTCTGATCCCCACTTCATCGACAATATTTCGCCGGACGCGCTGCCGCCGGTGGCCGATGTCTACAACACCGTCCCTAATCGCTGGGCTCTCGAGCAGCCGGATTACCGCCGCTATCCGCAACCCGGCGAGTACGTTTACACCAAGCCCCACTGGTACGATCCCTTCAATCGCAACCGCTTCAAGGGCGACGAGCCCATCTGGCCCGAGCTTTTCGGCCAGCAAACTTTCTTGAACATCACCGCTTCTTCCGAAACCTTTTTTGATGGACGCCGCGTGCCTTCTCCCAGCAACGTCAGCAGCGAGCGTCCCGGCAGTTCCGGATTTTTCGGCAAAGGCGAACAGGCTTTCTTCGATCAAACGTTGCGTTTTGCGTTCGATCTTTTTCACGGCGACACTTCCTTTAAGCCAGTGGAGTGGCGCATCCGCATCACTCCGGAACTCAGCCTAAACGATTTGCATGTTCGCGAGCTCGGCATTGTCGGTCCCGATCCGCGCAACGGCACGAACCGGTTCGACAACCATCTCGGCCTCCAGGAAGCCTTTGTCGAGGTGAAGCTCCACGACCTCGGCCCTAATTACGATTTCGTTTCCGCGCGTGCCGGCATCCAGCAATTCAACGCCGATTTCCGAGGTTTTCTTTTCGTGGATGAACAACCGGCTCTGCGCATTTTCGGAAATCTTCACAGCGACCGCATCGAATACAATCTCGCTTATTTCCATTTCCTCGATAAGAACACCAACAGCGGGCTCAACACGTTTGACCGCCGCCACCAGCAGGTCCTCCTCGGGAACGTCTATCTCCAGGACTTCTTTTTTCCCGGCTATACCGCGGAGTTCGTTGCCGCTTGGAATAAGGACGATCCCAGCCTGCACTATGACGACAACGGGTTTCTCGTCCGTCCCGCGCCCATCGGAAATGTCATCAACCAAAACTCCGGCGGCGGTCCCATTCTTCACGGCGTTCACGTCGGCTACTTCGGATGGCTCGGTAGCGGCCGCATCCGCCGGCTCAATCTTACGCACGCGTTCTATCAGGCTATCGGTGAGGACACGTTCAATCCCATCGCCGGTCGCCGCGTGACTGTCAACGCGCAGATGGCTGCCGCCGAAATTTCTTATGACAAAGACTGGATCCGTTACCGGGTCTCGACTTTCTACACTTCCGGCGACGCTAATCCCCGCGACGGCCGCGCGCGCGGATTTGACTCCATCGTTGATCTGCCCAACTTCGCGGGCGGCCTCTTCAGTTTCTGGAATCGCGAAGCCATTCGTCTGCTCGGCTCCGGTATTCTTCTCACCACGCCCGGAAGTCTCATGCCTTCTCTCCGCTCCAGCAAGGAAGAGGGCCAGGCCAATTTCGTCAATCCCGGCATCTTCCTGGCCAACGCGGGAGCGGATTTCGATATCACCTCCAAGCTGAGAGGCTTCGCCAATTTCAACTTTCTGCGCTTCGAACGCACCGAGCCGCTCGAATTCCTCCTGTTCCAATCGCCCATCCATCACACCATCGGCGGAGACTTCGGCGTTGGCTTCGAGTACCGCCCGCCGCTCACCGAGAATGTCGTGCTCACCGGCGGCGCTTCCGCCCTGCAACCCGGCCAGGGGCTCAAAGATATTTACACCAGCCGAACGCTCTTCTCGCTGTTTGGCTCCGTGAAACTTACTTTCTGACACGCACAGATGATGAACCGCGAATGCCAACCCGCCTCTTCCTCTCTGCGAACCGTCTGCGTTCTCTGCGTCTCGGCGTTATCTTTCTTCTTCGCTCTTCATGCCAGTTCAAAGCCTCCCGCGGGCGCGACGCAAGAGTCAGTTCCGTTCCGAGGCCAATCGCAGGGAGAGGCCGACCGCAAATCTTCCGGCTGTACCTCCTGCCACACCTCCACCGACGAACCCACGATGCATCCCACGAAAACGGTCCATCTTGGCTGCACGGATTGCCATGGCGGCAACTCGGCTATCTCCGTCGCATCCGGCGCCACGCCGAATTCCGGCGAGTACAATTCCGCCAAGGAAAAAGCCCACGTTCAGCCCCGCGACGCAAGCTTTCGGAATCGTTCGAATCTTCCAGAACGGGCTTTCACGAAGTGGCTGAAGGAATCTGCCGAGTACATCAAGTTCGTGAACCCCGGCGATCTGCGCGTCGCTCCTGAAACGTGCGGCGCCGCCGGCTGCCATGCCGCCGAAACGCGCGCTGTCTCCACCAGCACGATGACGCACGCGGGAATGCTGTGGGGCGCGGCGCTCTACAACAACGGCGGCTATCCCGTGAAAAACACACGTTTCGGCGAAAGCTACAATCGCGATGGCGTGCCGCAATCCATCAAGACTTCGCCCAAGCCCACGCCGGAAGAAACTCGAGTCAAAGGTGTGATTTCCGAACTCGACCCCCTCTTGCGCTGGGAAGTTTCGCAGCCAGGCAATGTTCTGCGCGTTTTCGAACGCGGCGGCCGCAAGAAAGCCGAGATCGGCAACCCCAATCGCGAAGAAGACCCCGGCAAGCCAGACGACAAGCTCAGCGATCGCGGCTTCGGCACCGGACTACGCACCGATCCCGTTTTTCTCGGCTTGCAGAAAACGCGCTTGCTCGACCCCATCATGTCGCTCCCCGGCACCAACGATCATCCCGGCGACTATCGCGGCAGCGGCTGCACGGCATGCCACGTGATTTATGCCAACGACCGCGATCCCACGCACTCCGGCGCCTACGCCGCATTCGGCCACTCCGGCTTCAGCGCGTCCTCCGATCCGGCGATTCCGAAGAACGAGTCCGGCCATCCCATCAAACACGTCTTCACGCGGTCCATTCCTTCCAGCCAATGCATGATCTGCCATATCCATCCCGGCACTAATATGGTCACGACATACTTCGGGCTCACCTGGTGGGACAACGAAATTGATGGCGACAAAATGTATCCGAAAGAGCAGCGCAACCCGACGGAAGAGCGGCGCTATCAATCCTTCGAACGCAATCCTGAGGGTGCTGCGGTGCGGGGCCTCTGGAGCGACGAGAAATTCCTCGAAAACACAGGCGGCCCCGAATTCAACAAGGAATTGAAGACCACGCAGTTCGCCGATTTCCACGGTCACGGCTGGATTTTCCGCGCGGTCTTCAATCACGACCGCAAAGGAAACTGGCTGGACAAGGACGGCAGGCAGATTCCCTTCGACGATCCCGACCGCTTCGGCAAAGCCGTCCATCTTGCAGACATCCATCTTGAGAAGGGAATGCAGTGCAACGATTGCCACTTCGCGCAGGACAATCACGGCAATGGAAAAATTTATGGCGAGCCTCGTGCCGCGGTCGAAATCGACTGCGTGGATTGCCACGGGACGATTCGAAAGAAAGCCGCGCTGGTCACGTCAGGCCCGGCAGCGCCGGAAGGCGGACGCCATCTCGATGCGCTTCGCACTCCATGGGGATTGCGCCGGTTCGAATGGGGCGATGGAAAATTGTTTCAACGCTCCATGTCCGAAGAAAACAAGGAATGGGAGATCGTTCAGACAATAGATACCGTCACGCCCAGCAACGTGCATTTCAGCGAGAAATCGCTTCGCGCGAAACTCATGAACAAGGATGGGAGTGTGGCTTCGCAAATGTCGAGCGACGATGCTTCTCTAGCGCATGCCAACAGCAGCATGACCTGCTATTCCTGCCACACTTCGTGGACGCCCACCTGTTTCGGCTGTCATCTGCAAATGACCGCCAATGCCCGCAAGCCGATGCTCCACAATGAAGGCCTGCTCACGAAAAACTACACCAGCTACAACTTTCAGGTTCTGCGTGACGACATCTATATGCTTGGCGTTGACGGCACCGTCACCGGCCATCGCATCGCGCCCGCGCGCTCCTCCTGCGCCGTGCTGGTCAGCTCGCAGAACGCCAACCGCGATTGGCTGTACTACACCCAGCAAACTATTTCTGCTCCGGGTTTCTCCGGCCAGGCTTTCTCCACCTTTGTTCCGCACACGGTGCGCGCCAAGGAAACGAAACAGTGCAGCGATTGCCACGTCTCCGCGCAGAACGACAACAACGGCTGGATGGCGCAATTGCTGTTGCAAGGAACGAACTTCATGAATTTCATGGGCCGCTACGTCTACGTCGCCACCGGCAAGAAAGGTTTCGAAGCTATTGCCGTAGCCGAACACGATGAGCCCGAAGCCATCTACGGCAGCGATTTGCAGCGCATCGCCTATCCCGACAACTACAAGAGATTTGTGAAGCACCATCGCGGGCTCAGCGCGGCCGCAGAACACCCCGGCAATGTCCTAGACATTCAAGTGCGCGGCGAATACGCCTACACCGCTCTCGGCACCGGCGGTCTGCGCGTCTACGACATCGCCAACATCGACAACAAGAGTTTTTCCGAGAAAGTCACGACTTCGCCAGTTTCTCCCATCGGCCAGAAATTGTTCGTCCCGACGAAAAATGCGCTCGCCGTCGCTTCGCCCACCACACTGGGCGTTGATCCTTTGCGCCAGCAGTTGCCGGAAAACGAGGAGCAACCCATTCATCGCCTCTACGGTTTCCTCTACGTCGCCGACAAAGAAGAAGGCCTCGTCATCATTGGCGATCCCAATCTCAAATCGAAAAGTCCCGGAGTTGGCACGCTTCTTGACGGCAACCCTTCCAACAATTTCCTGAGGCGTGCGCTCGCGTACAATCCGGGCGGCGCGCTGACCGGCGCGCGACGCATCACCATCGCGGGAACGTATGCTTACATCCTCACGGACAAAGCTCTCGTCGTTGTTGATCTCGACGATCCGTTCGCACCGCGCATCACGGCGACTATCGGCTCGCCGCAACTCAACGATCCGCGCGGCATCGCCGTCCAATTCCGCTACGCCTTCATCGTCGACCATGACGGCCTGAAAATTCTGGACGTGACTGACCTCGCGAAGCCCAAACCAATCAGCAGCGCGATCGTTCCCCTTGAGGACGCCCGCAACGTTTACGTCGCGCGCACCTACGCCTACGTCTCGGCAGGCAAGCAGGGCCTCGCCATCATTGATGTCGAAAAACCTGACGCGCCAAGACTCGATCAAATGTTTACCGCCGAAGGCCAACTCAATGACGTGAACGATGTGAAGATCGGCATGGTCGCTGCCAGCGCTTTCGCTTTCATAGCCGACGGCAAGAACGGTCTCCGCGTCCTGCAAATCCTTTCACCCTGGGACGACCCCGCCCACTTCTCCGGCTTCAGCCCCCGTCCGACGCCCAAGCTCATCGCCACCGCCCGTACTCGTGGCCCCGCTCTAGCCATCTCGAAGGGCGTTGACCGCGACCGTGCCGTCGACGAGTCCGGCAACCAACTCGCTGTCTTCGGCCGCCGCGGTGCCCGCCCTCTCAACCGAGGGGAAGCCCAGTCCCTCTACCTCCGGAGCGGCCGGCTCTATAAGGTTGAAGATGTCTCCCCGACCCGCCCCTAGCCTCGCTGTGGCTTGCTTCTCTTTGTATTCGCCCCTGCTATCTCATTCAGTCCACTGAATTTGCCTTCTCTTGTTGCAATCTGGAGCACTCATCTCCTTTCCTTTGTGTCTTTTACCACTACGCTGCATCTAACTGAGATATAATGAATCGTTCACATCTTTAACGCATAGCACCCATCAAAATAATTCGTGGGGCGGTGTGAGGGGAACGAAGTTAAGGTGTGTATCGAGAGAGGGTGAGGAGGGCTTCCCAGAGCGGGCCCACCAAGAAAGGTAGCAACAGGAGTACTAGTACATGACCAAACAATTTTTATTGGCCAGCGACTTTGACCAGACGCTCAGCTTCAACGACTCAGGCGTGGTTCTCAGCGAATTGATCGGCTTTCACGGTTTTCATGACAAGGTGAGCGGTCTTTCTGAGATGAACCTCGTCCAGCAGGGGGCGGAACTCAGCTATCTCATACTGCATGACCCGGACTTTCGCAAGGTCCGCCGCGAGCACCTCGTCGAAACCGGCAAACGCATCCGACTGAAGCACGACGTCGCTCTGTTTGCGCGCGCTCTCGAAAATCTTGCCGACGGTTACAAGTTCCATTTCAACGTCATCTCTGCCGCGCCGCAGGAGATCATCCAATCGGCGCTGGAAGGCATCGTTCCGCCGGATCACATTTTCGGCACGCGCTTCCGCTACAACGAAGCCACCGGAGAAGTGGACTCCATCATTCGCGCTTCCGCCGGCTGGGGCAAAATCACCGTGCTTGAGGAGCTGCGCGCGAGTCTCGGCATCAGCCACGACCAGATCATCTACATGGGCGACGGCAGCTCCGATTTGCCCGTGATGATGCACGTCAATCAGTATGACGGTCTCACCATCGCGGTGAGCGAAGCCAAGTTCATCACCCGCGTTGCCAAGCGCACCGTGCTCAGCGATAACGCCATGAGCGTACTCGTTCCCGTGCTCGAAAAAGTTCTGCGCTGGGACTCCGCTCGCATCCGCCGCCTGTTCGCGTCCTACGGCTTGACGTTGCTCGAGTGGGACAAGATGCGCACCGACCGGCTCACCATCCAGGACTCTACTGAGCACGTTTCGGTCGCCAGCGCACCCCAGCTCAACGCACAATAACAGAAGGCTTTTGTCGGGCTCAAAGACGGAAAGGGCGGACTTCAGTCCGCCCTTTCTTTGTTTGTACTTTCGGAGCAAAATCCTCCTTCACTAGTTTGGCCATTACGAGAGGAGAAGTGCCGTATGCTCCGCGCCTGTTTGAATTATTTTCTTGCGGTGTTTTTTTGCTTTCTGCCGGAGTTCTTGTTTTCGCAAATCCAGTCGGCCCCAAAGATCGATCTCTCTCAACCGCAAGACTACGTTCTCAAGCGTATTTCAAGTTCGGACCCCACTGGAGCAAATGCCGATTTTCGGCAGATCGAACCGGGCAGCACGCTCACACTCATGGACGCGAACGGGCCCGGCCTGTTGACCCACATCTGGATCACCGTCGCGAGTCGCGACCCTTACCACCTCAAGAAACTGGTGTTGCGAATTTATTGGGACCACGAGGCGGCGGCGAGCGTCGAAGCTCCTCTGGGAGATTTCTTCGGCCTCGGTCTCGGCGAATATCATCGATGGGAGTCCGAGCTTCTCTCTGTCGGCAGCGACAAGGCCCTAAACTCTTTTTTCCCCATGCCTTTTCAAAAGCATGCACGCATCACGGTTTCCAACGAAGGCCAGCAAAGAGTGGCCGCTTTCTATTTCAATCTCGACTACCGCGCTCTCTCGCAGCCTCTCTCACCCGGAACCCTCTATTTCCACGCGCAGTTCCGCCAAGCCCAGCCCAACCTCGGCTGGACCTCCGACTGGCAGAGCAATGGTGATCCCAAGGTCGACGGGAAGACCAACCTGGACGGCAAGGAAAACTACGTCTGGCTGGACGCCACGGGTCGCGGACACTTCTTCGGAGTCACCATGTCCGTCCTGCAGAATCAGGACGGCTGGTGGGGCGAAGGCGACGACATGTTCTTCATCGACGGCGAATCCCGGCCATCCATCAACGGCACAGGTTCCGAAGACTATTTCCTGGGCGCCTGGGACTTTGGCGGTCACCCCTTCTTCTATCGCCTCTACGGCGCTCCGCTTGTTGGTGAAGAACGCGCGGGCAGCAAGTCGTCCGTCTATCGCTTCCATCTGGACTCACCGATACCATTTACAAAGTCGCTCCGCGCCACCATCGAGCACGGCCACGCCAATCACCGCTCGGACAATTATTATTCCGTAGCCTACTGGTACCAAACCGAGCCGCATGCAACTTTCCCGGCTCTGCCCTCTGTCGAGCAGCGGATTCCGCGTCCCCAGCATGTCGGCGGCCCCGGCAACTCGGACTTGGTTCATCCCTGATCGGTGGCACAAGCTTTGAAGCGAATTTCTATTTGTGTAGCGCCAGGCTTTAGCCCGGCATCTCAAGTATCTGCTACACTACAACGCTTCCGGAGGCTCGCATGTCCAAGAAAACCATCCTCATGATTGTCGGCGATTACGTCGAGGACTACGAAGTAATGGTCCCATTTGAAGCGCTTCAGATGGTCGGCCACACCGTCCATGCCGTTTGTCCCGGCAAGAAATCCGGCGACTTCGTCCCCACCTGCATCCACGACTTCGAAGGCGATCAGACCTACACCGAGAAGCGCGGCCACAATTTCGCTCTCAACGCGACGTTCGACCAGGTCAAGCCCGAAGAGTACGACGCCTTGATGATTCCGGGTGGCCGTGCCCCGGAATACATTCGAACGATTCCTCGCGTCATTGAAATCGTCCACCACTTCTCAAAAGCCAATAAGCCGCTCGCTGCCATCTGCCACGCCCCGCAGGTTCTCGCCGCCGCGGGAGTCCTCGCAGGAAAGAAGTGCAGCGCCTATCCGGCCACCGGCCCAGACGTTACTCTTGCTGGCGGCACGTATGTAAATCTCCCCATGAACGAAGCCCTCGTAGACGGCAACCTGGTCACCGGCCCGGCCTGGCCAGCGCTCCATTCCTGGCTCGCCAAATTCCTCGGCGTCCTCGGCACGCGCATCGAAGCCTAGCGGCAAATTTTATTGTTGTTGTTGATGCTGCTGGTCTAAATCAGAACTCAAATTCCCATTCGGCGGCTTGAAACGAGTGACTCGGGCTGCCGGCAAGTCCGCGGGCTCCGGCGCATCCACCGGCGACACCGAAACCATCACGCTCAATTCGCTTCCCGCTTCTCCCTTGTGCACGCCGCGCGTTGGCGGCACGTCGGCGTAATCCCGTCCGATGGCCACGCGGATATGCCTCTCGCAACCCGGCAGGTTATTTGTGGGATCAAACGCGACCCATCCCAACTCGCCCAAGTAAGCTTCCACCCAGGCGTGCGTCGCTCCCGCCGGCGATCTGTCTTTGGCGCTGTCCGCATGAAACAGATATCCGCTCACATAGCGGCAAGGAATCTTTAATTGCCGCACCAGCGCAATCATGATGTGCGCGAAATCCTGGCAAACACCTTGCCGCGACTCCAAAGCCTCATCGATCGGCGAATCCACTTTTGTCGTGTTCGGCGCATACTCGAAGAATTCGTACATCTGGGTATTCAATTCCTGCAGCAATTCCAGCGGATTTCCCCGCCTTCGCAAATCCAACCTCTCCCTCAATTGTTCCAGCAACTCCGTCGGCCGCGCGTACTGGCTGGGGAGCAGCATCTCCCAGTAGTCTCCCTGCGCCACTCGCTCGTCGAGTTCTTCCCAGTCGCCTGCTTCACTCGCCCGCGCCACTAGCGGCGGCAGCACCTCCACGACCGCTTGGGCGGCGACTTCGATCAGCTCATGTTGTCCCGGAATGTCAAAGTGATGCACCGCATTTCCAAAAAAATCCCGGTACACCATCATGTTGGCGCGTGGCCTAACGTCCAGCGAAAACGAAAGGCACCTCTGCCGGGCGTCGGTTCGCGGCTGCATTCGTACCTCCATCACGCTTTCCCGCACCGCCGGCTCATAACGAAAGCGTGTGATGTGCCGTACCGAATACGCCATAACCCTCCGCTCGCGGAACTACGACGCCAACTCCGTCTCAATCGGATAGTCAAAATAAATTTCGTGGATCGCGCTGTGAATCGCCACGCATTCGCTGCGCACGTTTTCGAGGTAAGCATGCGCGCCTTCCGCCATGATCTCCTCGATCTGGCTGAAGCTCAGTTGCGCCCGCAATCTTCCCGCGATCCGCGTCGGCGACTCTGCCCGGCGCTCCGTCAAATCGCCAATGACGTGCAGCGCTGCGTTGATACGGTCAACCGAAAAACGCACCGAGTGCGGAAATTCCGGATTCAGGATCAGGAATTCCGCCACTCGCAGGGGACGGATCTCCGCCGTCTGCGCCTTGCAATAAGCCTCAAACGCCATGCAACTCCGCAGCAACGCCACCCATTCCAGGTACTCAGCGCTTTCCACTGCCTGGTCCACCGGCTGCGCGGTTCTCCTGAAATGCGCCCCCATCAGCGAGGCAAGTGTGTCCGTGCGTTCCACGTAACGCCCCAGCTGGATGTATTGCCAGCCTTCACCGTGACTCATCGTCGCGTCCGTGATTCCCTGAAACAGTTGCGCGCCCTCCTGCACCGCCCGGAAAAATCCGTGCGACTTCAGCATCCACGCCTCTTCCGGTTTTGTTTCCATCACTTCCAGATACAGCCGGTTCAGTTGCTCCCACATCTCCGAGCTGCACTGCTCCCGGACGTGCCGCAGGTTTTCCCTTGCCGTCGCGATGCACGAAACGATCGACGACGCATTCGTACTGCTGAACACCAGCGTATTCATCAACCGCGCCGCATCCACCGGGCCTTGCGAGCCAGGCGCATGCAATCCTTCCAGCAGAAATCTCCATCGTCCTGCGCCCGTTTCGGGCGATTGGTCCAGCCATAATTGCAGTTCCACGTCGACCAGCCGCGCCGTGTGCTCCGCCCGCTCCAGGTACCGGCTCATCCAGTACAAACTGTCAGCCACGCACGAAAGCATCCCAGCTTCCCGCCGGAATGTTTTCACAAAATAATTTCTTGGAGGTCTCATCTTTTTATCTCTGGCCTTACCATCGTGCCTACTGCCCCAGGGTTGGGATTTTTGCTACGCGATCCTCACCGTTGCCTTCCCGCAAAACCCAGGTGTCTTTGCTCCCTCCGCCCTGCGAGGAATTCACCACCAGCGATCCTTTTCGCAGCGCCACGCGCGTCAGCCCTCCAGGCACCAGCGTCACTCTCTCTCCCATCAAGATGTACGGCCGCAGATCGATGTGCCGCGACTCCACTCTGCCATCAATCACGCAAGGCGCGCGCGACAGCGCCAGCGTCGGCTGCGCGATATAATTCCTCGGCTCAGCCAGAATGCGCGCCCGAAACTCTTCCCTTTGCTTCGTCGTGCTCTGCGGCCCAATCAACATTCCGTATCCGCCCGATTCCCCCACGGCCTTGACCACCAATTTCTCCAGATTCTCCAGCGTATAATTCCGCTGCGAATCATTGCTCATCAGATACGTCGTCACATTCGGCAGAACGGCCTCTTCACTCAAATAAAACTTGATGATCTCCGGCACGTACGCATACACCGCCTTGTCATCCGCCACACCTGTCCCGATCGCATTCGCCAGCGTCACGTTTCCCGCCCGATAGGCATTGAACAGCCCCGGCACCCCCAAGATTGTGTCCGGCCGGAAGCACAACGGGTCCAGAAAGTCGTCATCCACGCGGCGGTAAATCACGTCCACACGCCGCAGCCCAGCTGTCGTCCGCATGTACACGATATTGTCATGCACCAGCAGGTCGCGGCCTTCCACCAGCTCGATGCCCATTTGCTGCGCCAGAAACGTGTGTTCGAAATAGGCCGAGTTCGAAACTCCCGGCGTCAATAGGATCGTCGTGGGATCCTGCCTGTAGTTGCAATTCTCCGGCGCCAGGCTGCGCAGCGTAGCCAGCAGCGCCTGCGGGTAGTGATCCACCGGCCACACGCCGTAATCCCGGAACATCGTCGGGAACACGCGTTTCAGCACCTTGCGGTTCGCCAGCATGTACGAAACGCCGCTCGGCACCCGCAGATTATCTTCCAGTACCGCAAAGCTGCCGTCCGGCAGCCGCACCAAGTCCGTTCCGCAAATGCTCACGTAAATGTCGCGCGGCACATTCAGCCCGCGCATTTCCCGACGGAAATGTTTGCAGCTGTAAACTAATTCTTTCGGTATAATACGCTCCGAAAGAATTCGCCCCTCGTGATAAATATCCCGCAGGAATAGATTCAGCGCCGTCAGCCGTTGCGTCAGTCCCTTTTCGATCTTGGTCCACTCGCCCGATGGGATGATCCGCGGCACTAGGTCGTTCGGAAAAATCTTCTCCGTTCCTTCCTTGCTGCCATAAACGGTGAAAGTGATCCCCTCGTGTAGAAAAGTCAGGTCCGCCGCCTGCTGCCTCTTGCGGAGCTCTTCCGGTGGCAGACCTAGCAATGTCTTGTGCAGCGCCTTATAGTGTTCTCGCGGCACACCCGTCGCCTCGAACATCTCGTCATAGGCCGTCTCAAACTGGTAGCTTGCCTTCGAAGATGGAACGCGAAATTGCTGAGGTAAAGCCGTGGCGCTCATCGAACTTTCCGCAGCCATACAAGTGGCCCGCCCTGCGCGGACCGCATACTCGCACGTGCTCTCTCATTGCCGTTATCTGCGGTTAACAGGCATTTCAATCTAGGGGCCCTCCCGCCCCCTGTCCAATGCAATTTCTAAATTCATTGGATGACTTTTTCCGTTTCTCTCGGTCCCTTGCGCCAGTCCCGTTCTCCTCTTCCTAAAATCTCCTGCACAGGAGATAATTTCCTGTTCAACATCTCACCAAGGGGCGATTCGAGAGTCATGGCTAACATCAGCACCAAGAAAGGCGTCATCGGCATCCTCACCGGAGGCGGCGACGTTCCCGGCCTCAATCCTGCCATCCGTGCGGTCACGCTTCGTGCTATCCGCGAAGGCTACCAGATCATCGGGATTCGCCACGGCTGGGCCGGCCTCGTGGACATGGTTCGCGAGAAGGATTACGACAACTCCGATAATTTCCTCCTCCTCAACGAGGAAATCGTCGACCGCGCCGGCCGTACCGGCGGCACCTTTCTCCATTCTTCCCGCACCAATCCCGGCCGCGTCTCCAAATCCAGCGTCCCATCGCATCTCCGGGACAATTTCACCGGCGAGAAGAACGACCTCACTCCTGAAGTCCTCCAGAATCTCGCCTGGCTCGGCATCAACACGCTGATTCCCATCGGCGGCGACGACACCCTGAGTTACGGCGTTCGTCTTCACAAAGAGGGCTTCAAAGTCATAGGCATTCCCAAAACGATGGACAACGATGTTCCCGGCACCGACTACTGCATCGGCTTCAGCACCTGCGTCACGCGCACCATCCAGATGGTTAACAGCCTCCGAACTTCCGCCGGCTCTCACGAGCGCTTTATGGTCCTCGAAGTCTTCGGCCGTTACGCTGGCTTCACGGCCATGCTCCCCACCATGGCCGGTGCCGCCAATCGCTGCGTCATCCCCGAATACAAATTCAATATCGAGCATCTCACCGAGCTTCTCGTCGCAGACCGCAACAAGAATCCCAGCCGCTATTCCATCGTCCTCGTCTCCGAGGGCGCGATGTTTGAAGGCGGCGAAATGGTCTTCGAAAGCGAAAGCACCGACGCCTACGGCCACAAAAAACTAGGCGGCATCGGCGAAATCGTCGGCGATAAAATCAAGGACCTCTCCGCGAAATTCAACAACGGCAAACAAATTGACGTGATCAATCAGAAGCTCGGCTACCTCGTCCGTTGCGGCGATCCCGATGCCATCGATTCCATCGCGCCCATGGCCTATGGCAATCTCGCTCTCGATCTCCTGCTGAAAAACGTCAGCGGCCGCCTAGTCGTCCTCAAAAACGGCCACTATGACAACATCCCTCTCGAAACCGTCACCGCCACCAAGAAGATCGTCGACGTCAAGGAGCAGTACAACACCACGCGCCTTCGTCCTCAATTCTCCAGCTTTAACAACAAGCCCCTCTTCCTCATGACCAACCAGGTAGCCTAAATCTCATCCGTCTAGTAGCGCCGGCATCCTTGCCAGCGCTTTTCCGGTCCCTCTTCTCCATATATGATGTCCACCGCAGTTTCACCCTGAGGTTGTCGAGGAGGCCCTATCCACGTACTCGGGATTGACGTCGGTACCGGAGGAACCCGCGCACTCATCATTGACGGCCGCGGCCGCGTTATCTCCTCTGCAACGGAAGAACACCAACCTTTCGCTTCACCGCAAATCGGCTGGGCCGAGCAGCACCCCGAAGACTGGTGGCGCGCCTCCTGCATCGCCGTCCGCAAGGCCATCGCCAGCGCCAATCTGAGCGCCGAAGAAATCGCCTGCGTCGGCTTCTCCGGCCAAATGCACGGCGCGGTCATGCTCGACGAGCAGGGAATCGTCGTCCGTCCCGCTTTGATCTGGTGTGACGTCCGCACCGAAAAGCAGTGCCGCGACCTCACCGCCAAAATCGGCCAGGAGCGCCTGATTCAGCTAACCTGCAATCCCGCCCTGGCCAATTTCACCCTCACAAAACTCCTCTGGGTCCGCGAGAACGAACCCGAAAACTGGAAGCGTGTTCGCTCTGTCATGCTTCCCAAGGACTACGTCCGCTTCCGCCTCACCGGAGAACGCGCTACCGATATGGCCGACGCCTCCGGCACACTACTCCTCGATGTCACCCATCGCTGCTGGTCTCAGGAAATGTTGCGGGCCTCCGAACTCGATGAACGTTTGCTGCCCTCTCTCCACGAATCTCCCGCCGTCTGCGGAAAAATTTCCAGCATTGGTGCTGCGGAAACCAGCCTGCGCACCGGTACGCCGGTAGTCACCGGTGCTGGCGACCAAGCTGCCGGAGCCAGCGGCATGGGCATCGTCGCTGCTGGAACCGTCAGCGCCACCATCGGCACTTCCGGCGTCGTTTTTGCCGCCACCGATCACCCCGCGCTCGACCCTCTCGGCCGCGTCCACACCTTCTGCCACGCCATTCCGGGACGCTGGCACGTCATGGGCGTCACCCAGGCCGCCGGCTTCTCCCTGCGCTGGTTCCGCGATAACTTTGCCACAAACATCGGTGGCGCCCGCGAATCCTACGACCAGCTCACCGCCGAAGCCGCCAAAATCCCCGCCGGCTCCGATGGCCTTCTGTGGACGCCCTACCTGATGGGCGAGCGCACCCCGCATCTCGATTCCAACGCTCGTGGCGCGCTCGTCGGCCTCACTGCCTCGCACACTCGTGCCCACGTCGTTCGCGCCATCCTCGAAGGGGTCACCTTCAGCCTTCGCGACACCTTCACCCTCTTCCGCGAAATGGGCGTCCCTGTCACCAGCATCCGCCTCGGCGGCGGCGGCGCGCGTTCCCCGCTCTGGCGCCAGATTCAGGCTGACGTCTACGGCCACTCCGTCGAAATTGTCGAAGCTGAAGAAGGTGCCGCCTACGGGGCTGCCCTGCTCGCCGGGGTTGGCGCCGGCCTCTGGCCCACGGTCGACGCCGCCTGCGCCGCCACTGTTCGCGTTGCCTCCCGCGTCACCCCTCAACCCGCCGCCGTAGCCACACTAAACGCCAGCTATGCCGCCTACCGGCGCATCTACCCCGCCACAAAAGACATTTTCGCCTCGCACTGAGAGACCATCCCACCCACAGAACGAATCCTGAAACGATAAAGACTTGAGCTGCACTATTCGACAGATCCTTTAGTTGGCTATATGGATGTCTTCAAGTTCGCATTCGAAACGATCGTCGTGGGCCTCCTGGCCTTCGTCTGGCTGGGAGTTGCGACCTACCTTTTTTCTTCTGACTTTCTGACCGACCTTCTTTCGCGGCGCGTCCCCGCATTCGCAAAAGACAATCAGACCTTACTGAGTGTGGCTGTCCTGACCGTGGCTTACTGCCTAGGCTCGGCCATTCTCCCCATAGCCAGCCAGTTGTTGAATGACGAGCATTGGCCGCTCCCCGAAAACGGTATCCGGTGTCAGGTTTTCACGCAGCAGCAAAAACTGCTGCAGGGTATTAAATACGCCGCCCTGCCCATACACCTTTCGATTTTCACTTCAAGCTGAGTTACATCACCAGCCGCATCCTTCTCGGCCGCTCCAGCGTGTAACAAATGACTCTTGACAAATGACGTGTAAGCGACAGCTCGAATTTTAACGGAAATAGCGCGTGAAGGAATAAAACGCCACCAAGAAAATTGTCACCAGAACGACCGCAGAATTCCTCACTCGATTCGGTTCCTTCTTCTCTTCCAGCAGATCGCCGATCGCCGAGCTCAGGAAAAAAACTTGCAGCCCCGTTAGGATGCTCGCCGCAACTTCCACCAACGCAAATTGACGAAACAGCGCGACCACGAAAACCGCTCCGCTGATTACTGATGCCGCGAAGCTCATCAGCACCGTCAGTAAATGTCGCCGCTTCATCTCAGCTCCTCGCCGTTCCGCCGCCGCATTATGCCGCTCTTCTGCTTCTCCGCAACTTTGCGAACCGTCGCGCCAGTTTTACGCCGCTCTCTTGGCGCGCGCCCATTCCATCACCTGTTCGCGCAGCGTGTTCAAGCTATTCACGATTCGGTCCGCTTCTACATTCACCAGCGCGTACCGCTCGATCTTCTGATCGCCGGACTGCACCAACACGTGATGATCCTCTCGCAAATCCGGAAACTCTTTCGCTTGTACGCGCGTACCGCGCAGCGCTGCCGCGAGCAGGCTCAGCGTCTTCTCCACGTCCGCCGCGAATTTGTGGAACGCCGTCCGCGGCGGGGCGGCCGCCGTATGCAGCCAGCCCGCGTCCAGCGCCATCAACGCATGCACAAAACGGTGCGAGCTCGCCAGCAACGCATTCAATTGATTGATCTGCTCCGCCGTCGTTCCAGGTTCGGCGCCCAGCCGGTCGATCGACGCTTCCAGGTTCGTGCGCGCCACGCGAGCGTTCAGCCGCGCGCGATCGAGTTCATCGGCGTTGTCCGGTTCTTTCCTCGCATACGATTGTGCAAGGCTGTGGAAATATTCCTGGTACCCATCCAGCATCTCGGCAATCCGCTCCGAAACCTGCGTTCGCTCCCAGGTTGGCCAGATCCAATACGCCAGAAGCGCCAGGGCTCCGCCCGCCGCCGTATTGATTCCGCGCGCCCAGATCACTTCCTTCGGCGAAACTCCGGTGACGGCGATCAAGAAAACCACAAGCGCGCTGATCGCCACCGCAAAAATCCCATAGTTGGCCGGACCAATCCATCTCAGCAGAAGCGTGAACACGAAGATCAGAGCAATCTGCACCATTACGGTTTCGGGAAGAATGCGAACAAGCGCTGTGGCCAGAAAAAGTCCCACGATCGTTCCGACAATCCGCAACAGACCGCGAGTGAACGTCGTCGTGAATTCCGGCTTCAGCACGAGCACGATCGTCATCGGCAGCCAATACGAGCGGTGCCAGGAGAAAACGCGTTCCAGGCTATTGCCGAGAGCGACCATGGCAGCTAGGCGAATGGCGTGCCGGAACACGGAGGACTGCAGATTCATATTTGCGCGCAGCGTCGCCATCAGCCCGCTAAAGCGCAGCCACCAGGGCTGCTGAGCTTCCTGTTTCGCGAACTCCACTTGGCCCGTGCGCGTTGCGTTAGTAGCGAGGTCGAGCGCGGCGCGCAGTTGGCCATTCAATGCATCCATTTGGAATCGCGCGTCTTTTGCCACGGCAGCGAAGAATGTGGGCGGCAAGCTTTCCGTTTCTTGCCGTAGCAGCAGTGTGTAGGCTTCGCACGCGGCAAGAATTTCCTTGCCAGCTTCGGCCGGCATTCCCGATATCAAGGAGCCGCCGATTGCTTGCAACGCTTGCGCCGCCTTTTTTAGGTAGTCGCCGAGAATCCGTACGCCGGAGTGTGTGGCGCTCTCGCGTTGCATGCGCAGATGCAGCCGCGAAAGCATCAACAGGCTGAGCCGGATCCGCTCCGCCTGGCTGAGCAAAGCGCGGTAACGAAGCGCTTCGATGCCTGTCTCGCTGTCGAGGTCGGAGAGCGCTTCCTGCGCTTGCGCGCTGTGGATCGTCGCGGGCGGCGCGGAAGTCGGGCTCAGTGGCTGTTCCGCCGCGCGCGCAAGTTCGAGAAAGAATGTCGCGAGTGCGCGTCGTTCCGGCTCATACCGTTGTACCGGCCAAAGCGCCACCGAAAGCGCCGTTTGGAGAAGTCCGCCGCCGAGCGCGAGCCCAGAGGAGATCAGCGCTTGCCGAGTCGTCAGTGGCTGCGCCGCATAAATAAACAAAGTGACGAGGCTGATCACCCCGAGGTCGGCGGCCGTTGTGCCCGCGGCCACAAACATTCCCGCGGCAAAAGCCCACAGCGTCGCGATAATCACGGCGGCGGCATTGTGATTGCCGGAAAGTGCGCCGAAAAGAACAGCCAGTGCGCAAAGGACGCTCGAAGTGAGCATGCGCTTGGCGCGTTGGGCGTACGGATCGCTTCGGTCGGAATACGCCACGTTGAGCGCACCGCTGGCCACGACGACGCCCCCGCGCGGCATGTTCAGTGCAAATCCGGCGATCAGCGGCAGCAGCACTCCAATCGAATTGCGCAGGGCCATATACGGGGAAAGCTTTGAGGAATCGAAGCGCGTCAGCACACGCCAGAACGCCCGGGCCGCCCCTTCATGAGAGACAGCCGCCGTCGAAACGGGCGGAGCCAGCAGCGCGGAGGCATCTTTTGATTGGGAGGCCATCAACGAGTCAAAGGGAGCGAGGCACTTGGCCCCGGCCCGCCTTCATTGTAGCGAAGGATTCGCGCCTGTGCTGGTGGCATAATCTGTACCCGAACGCGCGAGATTGTCATCCAACGGAATGAATCTCAACGAGGAGAATTTCATGCCACAACGACAGCTTGGGAAAAACGGTCCGCTCGTTTCCTCAATGGGCCTGGGCTGCATGGGAATGTCGGAATTCTACGGTGCGCGCGACGACCAGGAGTCCATCGCCACAATTCATCGCTCCATCGAACTCGGCATCACCTTTCTCGATACCGCGAATGTCTATGGTTACGGCGACAACGAAATATTGGTCGGCATGGCCATCCGTGGGTTTCGCGGCAAGGTTTTTCTCGCCACCAAATTCGGAATTGTTCGCGACAAGGCCAATCCCGCCGTACGCGGCGTCAACGGCCGGCCGGAATATGTGCGCGAATCTTGCGATGCCAGCTTGAAGCGCCTCGGCGTTGAAACCATCGATTTGTATTATCAGCATCGCGTCGATCCAACCGTGAATATCGAGGAAACGGTGGGTGCGATGGCGGAACTTGTGCATGCCGGAAAAGTCCGCTACCTCGGATTGTCCGAAGCCTCCGCGGACACCATCCGCCGCGCGCACAAAGTGCATCCCCTTGCGGCGTTGCAAACGGAGTACTCGCTATGGAGCCGCGATCCGGAAGATGAAATCCTGACTACAACCCGTGATTTGGAGATCGCGTTCGTTGCGTACAGCCCGCTAGGCCGCGGTTTCCTTACCGGTCAGATCAAACGCTTCGAGGATTTTGCGCCCGACGATTACCGCCGGAACTCGCCACGCTTCCAGGGAGAAAATTTTGAAAAAAATCTCGACCTGGTTCGCCGTGTCGAGGCCATTGCCAAGGAAAGGAAATGCACCCCCGGCCAGCTCGCCCTTGCCTGGTTGCTGACCCAAGGCGAAGACATCATTCCTATCCCGGGCACAAAGCGCCGCCAGTACCTGGAAGAAAATGCCGCTGCACTGAACGTCAAATTAACCCCGGAAGATATGCGCCGCATTGATGAAGTAGCCCCGCGCGGCGCCGCAGCAGGGTTGCGCTACCCCGAGTACATGATGAAGACCGTCGGCCGCTGATTATTTTCTTGCCGCGTCAACGAAATCGAAACTGGCTTGGGCGCCCAGCATGACAATTCTCATCATTTTTAAGAGTAGAGCCTTCGCGACCGTCATCGTCTGCCCGTGCGCAGCGCCGGAAGCGTGAACGTCGGCGTGACTTCTTTCCGCTTCGACCAATCGTGGTAGGTGTGGCACTCAAAGCAACGCGATTCCGCATGCTCCGGCCCCGGCGCGTGGCACTTCTTACAGGTTGCAATTCCCGGCAGCAATACGTCGCTCGTTTCTGTGCTCGTCAGGGCCTTCGTATGGCAGCTAGCGCAAGTGAACCCCTCATGCTTACTGTGATCGAATTTCGCATGTGGCATCCATTGTAGCGTTGTGTCTGCCGGCGCGACGAATGGAAGTGTTGTCCTCGCGGCCGCCGCTAACTTTGCGGCCAGCTCCTTGTCCTTGATTAATTGTGCAATTCGTCCTAAAGAATCTTTATCGGGAAAGCGGAGAGCGTGGCATTGCTTGCAGGTTTTGCGCCAGAGGAGTTGCTCGGCGTCGGCTACGCGTTCGGTGACCCACTGTGTCGGTGTGAGGACGCGCACCTCCGGAGGAATCGGTTTGCCAGTGAGGTCGCGTTTTGGATCGCGCACTACCCGCGCCTCACTGGGATGCCTCGCGATATACTCGCCGAATCTTTTGATCAGGAAAGCGTGCACGACTTCAGTTTTGTCGTGTGGAACGCCTTCGTCGAAGCGCTTATCGAAGGTGAGCAAGTGACAGGCGGCGCAGGCAGTGGCGAATTTCACCGAGGCCATGAGTTCGCGGCCGCTCATAGACTTACGAGGTGTTTCCAAGTCCATAGCGATGGGACTCTCTTCTTGGTCCGAGTCCCAGTAAGAATGGTTCGCGGCTGCATATTTTGCGTCGCCGTAAGTCCAGGACGACAGGACGGCGGCTGGGCGATGGCAATCGCTACATTCGAGTTGGACAAGCGAACCGCTGGGACCGCGGCGGATCGGCTTCGTGTGGATGGCGTGGTTGAGTTTGATGGTGGTGGGATCGCGAGGCGGTTGGCCACCAAAGAGACGTAACGCCGCAAATTCTGGATGGGTGTTCTCGAAGCTGCCAATGTGCTTCATGTAGAGCGCCTTGTTGCTCACTAAATTCAGGTCGGCGTGGCATTCCGCGCAAGACTGGTTGCTGACTGCGGAAATGTTGATTCGTCCGCGATGTTCAGCGTGACAGGTTGCACATGTCAGCGATTTCGTGGCGCGAGCCTGGTGAATGGGGCCGTCGTGGCAAGCAAGGCACGCACTGTCGGCGGCTTTTGAGGAAAATGTACCGGCAGTTCGCAGGTGGCAAGCCGAGCAATCTTTTTCTAATACCGCGTGTGCTTTGCTCATGCGACCGGTGGAGTAGACGCGATTGTCGCCTGAGAATCCGCGCCAGGAAATCCAAATTAGTCCGAGCAAGGGAAGCAGCAGGCTGAGCCAGAATTTCGCGCGCTTGAGCGGTGTCGGCCTCTTGAAGTAATTGAGGTCGATGCGTTGCGCGAGTTTTTTTGTCGTGCGTGTGCGTGCCACTTTTTTCTCCTGTGCTAGTAGCGTAGCGCCATGGCCGCGTGAACGGCGCCGAGCAAAATCAGAGCCAGGGAAAGCGGGATGTGAAGCAGCAGCCAGCCGTGCAGCCAATGGTGCAAACGCTCCTGGCGGGTGAGCTGGCGCGCTTCGTCGCAAATATCTTCGAGGTCCGTGAGTGTGGCGTGCGCTGCTGCGGGGAGCAGCGTGCGCAGTCCAGCGAACGCGCTGCTCGCCTTCGCGGCATCGCTGAGTCGCTGGCCGCGCTCTTTTGGCCGCTCCAGAAGCGGACGCATCTCGTTCAAGTAAAAAAGGCGGAGCGGCGCACTTTCCTCTTCACTCAACGAAATAATTTCGGGAGCGGCAGCCACGGCGGCGCTCGCGCCTGCGCTGACAGCGGCGGAGGTCCGCAGCGGCACGGTGGAGGCGGAAATACTCCGCAACGCGGTGAAACCGCCCGCGCGCAGGCCTTCGTCGTTCGAGTGCTTTGACAGTTCCAAATTGCCGCAGAGAGATCCGATGGCGCGGTCGGCTTCTTCGCGAAGAAGCGCTCGAACGCGGCCGATTTCGTCGTAAATCGTTTCGAGCGGGACGTCTGTGGTCATCAAGCGGGGAATGTAATGTTGCAGCGCTGCGCCGAACACGCCGCTAAACACGGTGATGATGAGCAGCCACATCAGGACGCGCGTGAGCGTGCCGCCGAAATGAAATCCGCCGTGAAAAAGAATCATCGGCAGTGCAAGCAAGCCGAGCCAGAGGTGGCCGCGCATCCAGGCCTGGGCGCGGCCGACGCGCCACGTGGGAACCCGTTTCCGCGCACCAAGCAATGCCGCAAAAATCATGAAACCGAAACCGCTGACGCCGAACGTGAGGCCGATGGCGCTGCCGCCCCGCGGGCCTTGCGGCAAGGCCCATGCATACAGGACATAGACGAACGCGGAAATCGCGAGCATTGCCAGCGATGCTAGGGCCCAGCCGCGTTGAGTCTTGTCCATTCTCATTTCGCGGGACCCTGGCCGAGCATGTCGGCGAAAAATGTCCGCGGATCGACGCGGTGGGCGGCGTCGTGCGGGCAGGCGTAGACGCAGCTTGGTTCTTTCAAGTGCGTGCAAAGATCACAAGAAGTCGCTTTTTGCTTGATGACGGCTTTTTTGCGGCCCGCGCGCTCGGGATCGTCCACCATCACTTCGAAGGGATGCAGATTGATGTTGCCGTAGGGGCAATTCTGCGCGCAGAGTCCGCAGCCGATGCACCAATCCTCGATGATGACTTCGAGCGAATTGCGCCTTCGAATGGAGCCGACGGGACAACCGACCATGCACAGCGGGTCGCGGCACTGGCGGCAACTCGTGGCGACGAGATATTGGTCGAACCGCAGCCCGTCGCGGACGAGGCGCGTAATGCCGTCGTGCGCGTCGGCGCAGGCATTCACGCAGGCATCGCAGCGCGTGCAATTCTGCAAATCCAGAATCAGCAAGCTCTGGGCTTCCATCAATCCCTGCGAGAGGAATTGATCGATGGGAACGTTGTGGACCATTTGCATGCGCTGTTGATTAGCGGCGTGGCGTTCGGCGGCAATGGCTTCGAGGCCGGTTCGAACGCTGGGGAAGCGCGCAACCATGTCGCGGAAGTCGTCGCCAGAGATGCGAACAAGCTCGACGTGGTCGAGAGTGGTGCAAGTGGCGGTTCGAATGCCGCCGCCGAGGAGTCCGATCTCGCCGAAGTAATCGCCGCGGGAAAGATAGGCCAGGACGAGTTCGCCACCGGGATAGTTTTCCGAAACTTTCACGAAGCCAATGCGAACGAGATAGAAACTGTCCGCTGGTGCGCTCTGCTGAACGATAGTCTGGCCGGGGGCGAAGCGCTGCAGTTCGACGCTTTCCTTGAGATGCTCGATGAATTCCGGTGATAGGTCCGCGAACATAGGAACGCCGCGAAGATGGTTTTCGAGAGCGCGGCGTCGGTAGGTTTGGTCAAGCTGCGCGCGGAACGTTTTGTTCTTGAGCATAATGTCGAGAACATTTCGCAGCATTTCGAACGCGACGACATCGGATTCCGCGGTCACCGTGGCCGAACGGGGATAAAAATTCATGCAGGTCATTTCGCCGAAGAGATCGCCCGGGCCGAGTTCAGCGACCGGATTGCCGTAAGCGAGGTCAACGGAAGCATCAATGGGAATAGTCCTGTCGCGCGTTTCTTCCGCGCGCTTGTCTCCTTCGCGAGCGACGAGCGTGCTGGTCAGGCGTTTGAAAAATCCTTTAGCGCCGCCTTGCGTTTTGACGTGAGCGATCGGTGTGGAGATCGAAACTTTCGCCTTGCCTTCGAGAATGTAGAAGGCGGTGGAACCGAATTCGCCTTCGCGGCAGATGAGTTCGCCTTTGCGGAAGCGGTGTTTGACGATGGCACCGCGATTGAGCTCGAGGAATGTGCCGGAGACGCCTTTGAAAACGGGAATCTGCAGAAGATCCTCGGCTTCGAATCCTTGCGCGTCCGGACCTGTGGCAATCGAGGTGCCCACGACGCTTTTGTTGGTGAGCGCGCCCGTGGGGCAGGAAACCATGCACTCGCCGCAGGAGATGCATGTGGAATCGTCCATGGGCGAATTGAGGTCAAAGGCGATGCCTGCGGAATAGCCTTTGCCCATGCGGCCGAGAACGAAATTGTTTTTGATTTCGTCGCACCCGCGAATGCAGCGGTCGCAGAGAATGCAAGCGTCGTGGTCCACGGCGATGGCGAAGGAAGAATCGTCCTTGCCGCGAGCGACCGTGCGTTTTGCGAAGCGCGGCTGAGAAGCACCGGCGGCTTTCGCGAGCGTCTCCAGTTCGCAGTCTCCGGAATTCTGCTGACGCGCGCAAGGAGACGGATGATCGGCCATCAAGAGTTCCAAGACGGTCTTGCGCACGGCGACAACTTTTTCGGAATTGGTGACGACTTTCATGCCGGGCTCGACCGCGCGGACGCAGGAGGCGGCCAGAACGCGCGCGCCGGTGTCCACGACGCAAAGGCGGCAGACGCCGACAGGCGTTTGGTTTTGCAGATGGCAAAGCGTGGGGATGTTGATGCCGTTCATGCGCGCGGCGTCGAAAACGCTCGTGCCTGCCGGGACGCGGACGGATTGACCGTCAAGGATGAAGGCGACCATGCCGGGAGGTGTGGTGGCAGTCGTCATACTAAGGGCGAATACCTACGCGCTGGGCTTCGCCGGCGCGCGCTGCGGCTGTGAAACAGATGCCGCTCGGACACTCGTTCTTCAAAACGTGCGCATCCACTTCGGCGCGAAAATGCTTTAGCACGGATTGAATCGGCGCAGGAACGATCTGGCCGAGCCCGCAGATCGACGTGAGGCTCATGGCTTGCGAGAGTTCGTCGAGAAGGCCGAGGTCAGCGCGATATTGTGGTTCAGGCACGCCACCTTGTGTCCAGCGAACGAGCATGTCTACCATTTTCTGTGAGCCAACGCGGCAGGGAACACACTTGCCACAGGATTCGTTGCGATAAAAACGCACCGCATTGAGTGCCATGTCCAGCATGCAAGTCGTGTCATCGCAGACGACGATGGCGCCGGAGCCCAGCATGGAGCCGGCTTCGGCGAGCGCTTTGAAATCGAGACGAACATCGATCATTGAGGCAGGAAGATAGCCGGAAGACGGCCCGGAAGGCGCGAAGGCTTTGAGTTGCCGGCCGCCGCGAACGCCGCCGGCATGATTGAAAATGACTTCGCGCATGGGTATGCCCATAGGGACTTCGAAGATACCGGGGCGAGCGACGTGGCCGCTCACGCCGACAAATTTCAGGCCACGCGAGCCACCGGCACCTTGCGCCACGAACCAATCGATGCCGCGAGCGAGTATTTGCGGAACGTTGATGAAGGTTTCGACGTTGTTGATGACAGTAGGTTTTTGCCACAGGCCGATTTGACCGGGGAAAGGAGGTTTGTTGCGCGGCTCGGCGCGATGGCCTTCGATGGCTTCGATGAGCGCGCTTTCTTCGCCGCAGATGTAGCCTCCCGGGCTGACAAAAACTTCGAGATCGTAGTCGAGATCGCTGCCGAGAATTTTCTTCCCGAGAAGCCCTGCGCGATAGCAGCGGCGAATCTCTTCGCCGAGGATTTCTTCCTGAAGATGATATTCGTGGCGGATATAGAGGATGCCGCGCTTCGCTCCAGTGACGAGGCCAGCGATAATCATGCCTTCGATAAGGAGATGAGGCAGGTTGGTCATGATGAAGCGGTCCTTGATCGTTCCGGGTTCGCTTTCATCTGCGTTGCAGACGATGTATTTAACGGGATCGGGCTGTTTGCGGACGAGATCCCACTTCATGCTGGTGGGAAATCCGGCGCCGCCCATGCCTTTTAGTTCGGCGGCTTTGAGTTGGGTAAGGACGTCGTCCCAGGCCTTGGATTGAATTAGCTTGCGAACGATGCCGTACTTTTCGTCGTCGCCGTAAGGATCGGCTTTGCAGGCGATGCGCGCTTGCTCGGGATGCGGCGCGTGGACGTCGTCGCCGCGGATGGCGCTGCGAGCGATCTGCTCGGCGTGCGCGGCGGTGACATCCGTGAAGATGTGATCGTTGATGGAAATTGCGGGAGCTTGATCGCAGCGGCCGAGGCAGGAGACGTCGCGAATCTGCACATCCTCAGGGCGCGAATTGGCGAAGCGGCTCTCAAGTTGGGCGCGCAATTCACAAGCGCCGTTGAGATGACAACTCATGTCGGCGCAGACGCGAATTTCGGCTTTGGGCGGCGGCACGAGATGAAAATGGGGATAAAAACTGGCGACGCTGTGAATCTGGTAGAGCGGCGTCTGGGTGCGTTGTGAAAGACCTTCGAGTTCCGCTTTGGGTAGGAAGCCGTAGCGAAGCTGGATGGCCCGAAGGTCGTCGAAGATCACGGCGCCCCGTCTCGCGCGAAAAGCGCCGGCATGAGTTCGTGGAGATGCGCGGCGCGAAGTGGCGTGCTGAATCCTCTGCATACTACTGGCAGGGGAGTCCACTGTAAATAGCACTCGTTTGGCTTTTCGCGGCGCGGCGCGAAAAAGACAACGCGGTCCGTTGACTGGGCGCAGCGCAAACGATATAAGCAAACAGACTCACTGACACACCGAATGCGCGACACTTCCAACTCCTGCGTGCACCGCGTGCTCCTATGCGCTTGGTTCCTGACGCTCCCGGCGTTGGTTTCCGCGAACGATGAGCCCAGCAAATACATTGGGCCAGGTTCGTGCGCAGCGACGAGTTGTCACGGAAGCGTGAAGCCCATCGCTGGCAGCCGGATTTTGCAGAACGAATATTCGACCTGGATCATCCAAGACAAACACAGCCGGGCGTATCCAGCGTTGACCGGAGAAGTCGGCGAGCGCATGGCGCACATTCTGAAGCTGGGCGCTAAAGCGGAAGAAGCGACGAAGTGCCTGGCGTGCCACGCTCTGAATCCGGCGCCGGAGCAGCGCGGACGTGCATTCGAGATTTCGGAGGGCGTGTCCTGCGAAAACTGCCACGGGCCGGCGTCGGGCTGGCTGGGGCCGCACACGACGCGAGCGTGGGCGCATGAAAAATCAGTCGCGCTGGGAATGCACGATACGCGAAACGTGATTCACCGGATGGAGAAATGCATGGAATGCCATCTGGGAACGAGAAATAAATTTGTGGATCACGAGATGATTGCGGCGGGGCATCCGGATCTTTATTTCGAGCTGGATTCGTTTTCGGCAGTGATGCCGCGGCACTGGAAGACGCCGCGCGAATCGGAGGCGGGCAAACCAGTTGAGGATGCCGGCTGGGTTGGAGTGCGCGAGTGGAGCGCGGGCCAGGCGGTGCAATTGCGGGCGGCGATGGAGCGGCTGACGTGGCGCGCGAAGAATGAGCGCTTCGACAAAAAAGACGTTTGGCCGGAGTATTCGGAGCTTTCCTGTTTTGCGTGCCACCACACGCTGGGGCCGGCGAAAGATAGTTGGCGGCAGGAACATGGATACATCGGGCGGCGTCCGGGCGATCCGGCGTGGAACAGCTCGCGCTATGCCGTGTTCCGTTTGCTGGCCAAGCAGATTGATTCGGCGAACGCGCAGGAGATGGACCGGCAACTGCTTGTTGTTTCGAACGAGATGAGCAAGCTCAATCCGGATCGCAACGCGGTGGCGTCGGCGGCATCGGCGGCGGCCCCTCTGGCGCAGCGGATAGCCGAGCGATTGGCATCGATGCAATACGACCAGGCGGTTGCGCTGCGAATGCTGCAGCGCATCCTCGACGATGCAGAAAATATTGCGCTGGCCGATGAGCGCGCGGCAGAGCAGGCGGCCATGGCGATGGATTCGCTGTACATTGCGTATAGCAAGGACGCAAAACCGACGAACGCCGCTGAAGTGCGCGCCGCCATCAACGGTCTCTTCCAGCAGCTTGAGAACCCTTCGTCGTACAACGCCGATCAATTCGCATCTTCTCTTCGCCAAATTCGTACAATGCTTCACTAATCTGGCGCGCTCGCGGTAGAGTTGGGCGTCGTCGAACTTCTCCGAGCTAACTATGAATGCATATGAAACGTGGTTTTGTGGAACGCGGTTCTGGCGATGGGTGACACGCCGCCAACTCCTGCCGTGGATTTTGCAAGGTTCGGAATTGGGCGAGCACGTGTTGGAGCTGGGTGCGGGGCCGGGGGTGGCGACGAAGGAGTTAGGGCGGATCGCGGGGCGCGTCACGAGTTTGGAATACGACCACGTGTTTGCGGCGAAGCTGAGTGCGCGGGTGAATGGCTCAAACGCGGCAGTGATTCAAGGTGATGCCGCTACGCTGCCGTTTGCGGATGGAACTTTTTCTTCGGCGATTGCGATTCTCATGCTTCATCATTTGCGTTCGAACGAGCTTCAAGATCGCGCCTTTGCCGAAGTTTGCCGGGTGCTTCGACCTGGCGGAGTGTTCCTGGCGTTTGAAATTCAGGATGGGTGGCTGCATCGAGTGGGGCACATTAAGAGCACGTTTGTGCCGGTAACGCCGGCTTCGGCGTTCGCGAGATTGACGACGGCAGGTTTTTCTAAAGTGACAGTTGATTTCAGGCGAGGGGGCTTTCGAATCCGGGCGTTGCGTGCACGAGCAACCTGAGCGTTTCACGCGCCGCGTTGACGCGGTTCGAACGCCGGCATAGCATCATAAAATGTGGCACGTCACTCGCAAGAAATTTCCCGCCGGGCCTTCCGAAGGGCTCAAACGATGGTCGCTCGGTCCGCTGAACAATAGTCCGCTCGAATATTTCACCAAGATCGCTCACGAGTATGGCGACATCGCGGGACTGCGCGTATTGAATTTCAAGACGATTTTCATTAACCATCCCGACTTGATCGAGGAAGTACTCGTCACCAACGCGCGGAAATATTCGAAAGGCAGGGTGCTGCGGGCGAACCGGCACGTCTTCGGCGAGGGCCTGCTGACCAGCGAAGGAGATTTCTGGCTGCGGCAGCGACGGCTGGCGCAACCGGCGTTTCACCGCGCGCGAATCGCTTCGTACGCCGCAACGATGGTGCAATACACGGAGCGGCTCCTGGAGAGCTGGCGAGGAGGGGAAGAGCGCGACGCACATAGGGACATGATGCGTTTGACGCTGCAAATCGTGGGAAAAACGCTGTTCGACGCTGACGTCGAGCGCGACGCGAAAGAAGTCGGCAAATCACTGGAGCTGCTGCTGGAAATCGGCGCGAATTTCCGGCGCACAATTTTTGTTCCGCACTGGCTACCGACGCCGGCGAATTTGCGGGTGAAGCGGGAAGTAGAGCAGATCGAGAAAATCTTGTACCGGATTATTGCGGAACGACGCGCTTCAGGCCACGACGTCGGCGATTTGCTATCAATGCTACTCGCGGCTCAAGACGAAGACGGTTCGAAAATGACGGACCGGCAACTGCGCGATGAAACGATAACATTGTTTTTGGCGGGGCACGAAACAACAGCGAGCACGCTTTCCTGGACGTGGTGGCTGCTGGCCCAGAATCCCGCGGTGGAAGCAAAACTGCATGCGGAATTGGACGCGGTCCTCGGCGATCGCGCACCTACTCTCGACGATTTGCCACGACTTGTTTACTCGGGGCACGTCATCACGGAATCGCTGCGGTTGTATCCGGCAGCGTGGGGAATGGCTCGGCTTGTCGTCGAAGATCATGAAATTGCGGGCTACCCCGTTACAAAGGGAATGGGCGTGGCGATGGCGCAGTGGGTGGTGCATCGTGACCCGCGATGGTATGAGGCGCCAGAGGAATTTCGGCCGGTGCGTTGGGAGGGTGATCTGATGAAGCGATTGCCGCGGTTCGCGTATTTTCCATTCGGCGGCGGGCCGCGGCAGTGCATCGGGAATGCGTTTGCGGTGATGGAAGCGACGTTGATTCTGGCGACCATTGCGCGGAAATTTCGATTGCGGCTGGTGGCGAATCATCCGGTGGTGTCGCTGGCGTCGATCACGCTGCGGCCGCGGCACGGAGTGAGAGTCGTATTGGAAGCGCGGCAGAAAAAAGGAGTGGAGAGATTTTTTACCGGCGAACAATCGGCCGTTGCGGATTGATTTTTTTTCCACAAAAAAATGTGCAACAAAATGTCGGCGCGAACGGGCCAACTATCTGCTGGTGGCGAGGGGGCCGAGTTCGGAGCGCGTCTGCATGACGCGGAGAATGGAGTCGCGCGTGACGATGCCGACGATTTGGGGTGCGCCGTCGTCCGCGCCGCTCACGACGGGCATTTGATTTACATCGGCGCTCAGGAGCCTTTCGAGCAAACGCAGGAGTGGTTCCTCGGGCGAGGTCCAGAGGATTTTTTCGCGGGGAATCATGGCGGCCTGGACGGAGTTGTGAGCCCACTCCTCGCGCTGGACGGAGTTAAGGGTGTGAACGTTCATCATGCCGACGAGGCGGTCTTCGTTGATGATCAGATGGCAGCGGCGGCCGGTTCGGCGCACTTCGGCGCTGTATTCTTCGAGCGTGATATGACCGGGAGCGGTAGGCACTTCCTTGCTCATGACGTCGGCGGCGCTGAGGCCGGCGAGGGCTTGCCGGATAGCCACTTGAGCGACGCTTTCCTGGGCGGCATTTAGAATGAACCAGCCAATGAAGGCGAACCAGAGACCATTCTGCACATGCCCATTGAAGGCGGCATACGCGCCGCCAAGAATCATGGTGTAGGCGATTAACTTTCCGCTGGCGCCCGCGACCCGCGTGGCCTTCTCAAAATTATTGGTGGCTCCCCAGACCATCGCGCGGAAAATTCTTCCTCCGTCGAGAGGAAAACCCGGCAAGAGATTGAACACGGCAAGCGCGAAATTGGTCTGCCAGAGCCAGGTGGCCAGCGCTCCGACCGACTGGCTGTAAGGGAAGAGCATCGTTAATCCAAAAAAACCGCACGCGAGGAAGCCGCTGGCCAGCGGCCCGGCAATGGCGATGTTGAATTCCTGAATGGCCTTGGAAGGTTCGCGCTCGATGCGCGCCAAGCCTCCGAAGAGGAAGAGGGTGATGGAAACGACGCGGATCTTGTAATGCTGGGCCACGACGCTATGGGACAGTTCGTGGAAGAGAACGGAGGCGAAGAAGAGGAGGCTCGTCAGGATGCCCACGGTCCAATGCTGGGTGTCCGACCAGAGCGGGTGCTGCTGCTTGAACTGCGAGGCGATGATGTAGGTGATGGCGGCAAAAATGAAGACCCACGTCGAGTGCAGATAGATGGGGATGCCGATAACTTTGCCGATGCGCAAGCCTGATCCGCGTTCCATGGGTTCAAGGATTAGCCTAGCACAAGACATCATTGGAAGCCGGGACGGAGAGGATTTGGCTGCTGCAGCGGAGCGATACTTCGCGGATGGGAGAGCGGCGAAGCCAAATGTTTGCCGCTGCTCCCAAATGTTAGCGTGTTGGGGACTCCCTCACCCCTCCCCCTGTTTTTCATAAGTGTTCATTCTAAAGGGGGCTATCTTTCTACGACTTTCCCGGCTTCTGAATCGATTTCCAACTCCTGGAACCTTTGTGCGTCTCGGAAGCTCGTGGCGCGAGCACAAGGATGCACAGAGGCGCCGTAATTGCCAACTTCATCTCCATGCTCCGATCTGCTTCACACCAAAATTGCACGTCTGCTTCGTGGTCCTTACACCAGTATGTTCCTAGCACCGAACCGGAACTCGTTCACGATCCGGTCCTCCGTCTCACTTAGTTGTCGGGGCGCGTCCCCTTCCACCGCGAACACATACCATCCCGCCCCATGTGGCATTGCGCAGTTGGCTGCTTCTATGAGCGTCTGGTGTCTATGAAAGCAGCGGCGGTGACTCCAACTGTCGGTCCACGCTGCTTCATAATGGAGATTAAGAAATCTGTACCGCAGGCGCAATGCGACCATTATTTTGGCAAACAGGGATATGGGGTTGGGCGACATCCGATTGCCGGACTTTCGCATTAATGAAACCAGTCTACACCTTTCATGACGGTTGGTTGCTAGGTGGGTTATGGCGCGTTTGGGGCGACACGCTGTGTGTTAGACCCCACAGAGAGCCGAGCCTTCCCTTCCTGTAAGTCCTTATCTATCAATAAAGTGAGATTGGTTGTGGGCGTGCGATTCCCCAGTGTGCAGGTCGGGAGGCACTTCATGATCGCCATGCTGCAACTTATAACTCTAGTTCTCACCACGATGTTTGCGGCGGCCGCTGCGGTTGGGCTGCAGTGGTTGTTCCTGCAGGCGGCGTTTCTGATGATGCGGCCGGCTACGGTTCGACGGATTCCGGGACGCACGGAATTGGTGCGCGGGACGGCACAATTGGCGCGGGTGTATTCGGCACCACGTTGAGCGGGCGATGGTCGGGGCGCACGGTCGGTAGGCTCAGGTCCAGCCGGAGCGGGAATGCCCCAGGCCTGAAGGCCTGAGCTACAAATCATTTGCCCGGCCCAACGTGAACGGCGGAGACGGCGGTCACCGCTCCGCCGCAGCGATGATTTGGTTGTAGAGGAAGAGCGCAGACCAAAGAGCACAGGCTGAAGCCTGTGCCACTGAGCTGCGGGGAGTGGAAGAAGGGAGTACTTCGATGGTGGCTTTGAAATGGCTGTTGATGCTGGTCGGCGCAGGGCTGTTTGGAAGCGCGGGGGCACTGGTCGCCTACGACATTTATCTCTCGGAACAACTGCGACGGCTTTTGTCGCGCAACAAAACGGACGAATCGGGTGCGGAGGTGGGGGCCCTGGCTCGCCGCCCTTTACGGGTGGTGCGCTGGAGGCTGGCGCTGCAACTGATGGCCGCGAGCGCGCTGGTTCTGCTGATCACGGAAAGCTTTGCGGTGATTCCGGACGGGGCGGCGGGCGTACGTGTCAGCGAGTTTTGGGGCGTGCGCCCCGGTACGTTGTATCCCGGGCTGCACCTGATTACGCCGCTGGTGGATTCCGTCGCGATCTACGACGCGCGCGAGCAGGTGTATTCAACAATGGCGGCAGAAAATTCCAAGCAAAAGGGTGACGTGCTGACGGTGCAGGCGAGGGAAGGACTGAACATCGGCCTGGCGGTATCGGTGCGGTACCGGCTAGATCCGCGGCGGCTGGACTCGATTCACACGAATCTGCCGCAACCGGTGGGTGACCAGGTAGTGGCGCCGGTGGTGTCCACGATTTACCGGCAGCTCGCGCCAAATTACGTGACGCGGGAGATTTTTGCGACGAAGCGGGAAGAATTGCGGACCAAGGCCGCCGATGCCATCACGGCGCGGCTGGCGAGCGACGGAGTCATCGTACGGGAAGTTTTGCTGCGCGACTTACAGCTGCCCGCGGAGTACGCCAAAGGACTTGAAGGGCTGCTGCTGAAGGAGCAGGAGAACGAGCGGCTGGGCACTGAAACGGAGATCAAAGGCAGGCAAGTGAAGATTGCGGAGCTGGAGGCGGAAGCACAGAAATCGCGCGACGTAAAAGGAGCAGAGGCGCAAGCACAGGTGCGCGTTTTGCAGGCCAAGGCGGAAGCGGACGCCATGCAGTACACGCTGCCGCTGAAACAGAAGCAGATCGAGCAGACCAAACTAGAAGCGCAGGCGCGCAAGGAATCCACGCTGCAAAACGCGGAAGCCGCCGCGCAAGCCAAGATCATCGACAGCAAAGCCGAAGTCGAGCGGCAGAGGAATCTTGCCGACGCCGAAGCGAACCGCATCCGGGTGACGGCTGCGGCGGACGCGGAACGCATGAAATACGAGGCGTCGGTGCTGAAGTCGAATCCCATGCTGATTCAGAAAATCATCGCCGAACGGCTCTCCGACAAGCTGCAGATCATGATGGTGCCAATGGATGGGAAGAATTTCTTTGCCAACGACGTTATGCGCTCGGCGTTTTCGCGAGTAGCGGGTGGCAAGTACAACGGATCTTCCGATGACAACGATGATCCCGCGCCAGCGCCGACAGCTACTGCCGCCGCGCAGCGTAAGCAGCCGCGCCGGCCGTGAGGCAGAGAAACAAGATGCGCATCGCCAGCGATGGCGGTGCCAACGGACTCCGCCAGCCAATACCCCTGTGGGGGGCTGAGGGCGTGAAGCAGGAAGGGAGGAGATACTCTGGCCTTTTTGACCGCAAAGCGGTCAACGTGCTGGTAACCGCAAGCGGTCAACGGGCACAAAGGCAAGCACCGCCGCGCTTGGCCCTTTTTGCCAGAGATTACTCCTCCTCCTGCAACGCGTTCCGAGCCACCCGGCTAGCGGTCAGAAATCCGCGAGAAAACGAAAGGCCCCCACAACTCCGGGGGCCCCTTCTCGTTTTCAGCGATGATTTTATTTTCTCGGCCTGGGCGCTATTCCTTGGCCACTGGATACTTGGGGCGCGGGGGAAGGCCTTTGTAGTTTTTCAAGGCTTCCTTGGCGAGCTCGATGGCTTTCTCAAGCTGCGGGTCGTGGCCGGCGACCACGAAATCCGGCCGCTGCGGCACAACGAAGTCTGGATCCACACCGTGATTCTCCACGATCCATTCGCCACCGTTGTCCACTGACCAAAATGCAAACTCCGGTGCAGTAACGTTGCCCCCATCATGCAAGGGGATTCCGCGCGAGATGCCAACCAAGCCGCCCCAGGTGCGCGTGCCGACGATGGGGCCGATTTTCTGACGATGGAAGAACCACGGGAAAGCGTCGCCGCCGGAACCGGCGAGCTCGTTGACGATCATTACTTTTGGCCCGTAGATCGCCACGGGCGGCCAGGGGACATCTTTTCCTTCGCGCGGGGCAAGGGCGGAGAGCAGTTCGCGCTTGAGTTTTTCGGTGTAAAAATCCGGAATCTGCCCGCCGGAGTTGTAGCGCTCGTCGACAATGATGCCGTCCTTGTCGAGCTGGGCGGTGAACTGCTTGTCGAACGCGATGATGCCGGGGAACGAGGTGTCCGGCACGTGCATATAGCCGACGCGGCCGCCAGTGGCTTCCGCGACTTTGCGCCGGTTTTCGTCCATCCAATCGAGATAACGCGGACCGGCATCGCTGGCCGCCGGCTTCACGATGATTTCCCACGCGCCTTCGGGAGTGGATTTGGAATTGATTTTCAACGTGACGAGTTTTCCGGCGAGGTCCTGGAAATAGGAATAGACGTCCTGATTCGAACGCGCTTCCTGGCCGTCCACGGTGATGAGACAGTCGCCGGCTTTCACTTTCAATCCGGGTTCGGTCAGCGGCGAGCGCGTGGCATCGTTCCAGTTTTCTCCGGGATAGATTCTCGTGATGCGGAAATAGCCGCCGTCGGGCTCGAAATCGGCAGCGAGCATGCCAACGCTCACGTGCGGCTTGGCCGGCTGATCGCCACCGCCTACGTAGGTGTGTGAAGTGCTCAGCTCGGCGATCATTTCGCCGATGATGTAATTCAGATCGCTGCGATGCGCGACCCACGGAAGCAGCGCTTCATAGCGTTCGCCAATTTTTTTCCAGTTGTGGCCGGTCATGTTGGGATCCCAGTAGAAGTCGCGCTCGACGCGCCAGGCCTCGTGGAACACTTCGCGCCACTCTTCGCGCGGATCGATCTTCACTTCCAGTTCGCCGAGATTGAGCTTGCCGTCGCCGACTTTGGCTTTTCCAGGGGCAGCTTCGGCAATGCCGTAGACCGGCCCTGCTTTGTAGATGACCTTCTTGCCTTCCTTGTCGAGATCGTAACCGTCAATGCCTTCGAGGAGCAGTTTGTCTTCGCGCTTGGTCACGTCGTAGACGTGGAGGACATTTTTCGGGCTGCGGTCCAGCGTGCCGAACTGGCGCGCCTCCTGGGGCGTGGAAATGTAGAAAAACTTGTCTTTGCGCGCGGCCAGATTGCTGAGGATTCCAGCGCCGATCGGCACTGGGGCGATGCGAGAGCTGATGCCGTCGAGGTCGATCTGAATGGGCTTGACGGGTTCGGGCTTCTTTTCGTCCTTCTTTTCATCTTTCTGTTCGTCCGGCTTCTTGTCGCCGGGTTTCGCGTCGGCAGCCTTCTTGTCGTCTTTTTTCTCGTCCTTTTTTTCGTCTTTCTTTTCGTCGGCGGCCTTTTCCTCGTCGCTCTGCGGTTTGAACGGGGAAGCCTCATCGGCTTTCAGCGTTACGGCAAAAACGCCGTCGGTAGAGTAATAGTTGAAGCGCTGATCGAGCTGGCCGATGCTCGGATAAAAGTAGCGCGTGGAAATGAAGTAAAGATACTTCCCGCTGTCGTCGAAGACGGGATTGCTATCGTTATAGAAGCCAGCGGAAACCGCGGTGATTTTTTTCGTTCCGAGAGAATAAAGGAATACATCGCTGGAGCCGCGGCGGTGCGGCTTGGAGTAGGCGATCCACAGGCTGTCGGGCGACCAACTCCCGTCCGAGATGGTGCCGTAGTCGGACTTGTCTACGAGCACCGGCTTTTTGTCATCCAGGCCGACGTACCAGAGTCGGAGTACTTTGTCCCAGTAAAGAAGCTTCTTGCTATCCGGCGACCACACCGGGCCGTAGCGATAGACGCCGCCATCGGTGGTGATGCGCGTTTCCTCGCCGCCCATTTGCGGGCACGTGTAGAGTTCGAACTCGCCGGTTTTGTCGGAGAGATACGCGACCCACTTTCCATCGGGGGACCAGGCGGGATTCAGTTCGTGGACGCCGGAATGATTTGTGGTCAGTGTTCGAATGCTGCCGTGCTCAGCAGGGACTGTGAAAATGTTGCCCCGGGCTTCCACCAGTGCGCGAGCCGCCGAAGGAGAGAGCGAGTAGCTGCCGATGGATTGCGCGACGTTCTTGAATTCCGGGCGCGTTTCAATGTCTTCAGCGCGCACCGCGATCGGCAGATTGCGCGTCTTGCCGCTGGCGAGATTGAATTCGTAGAGCACGCCGCCGTTTTCGTAGACGATGGCGTCGGGCCCGAGGCTCGGCCACTTGATGTCGTATTCCTTGTAGTCGGTGAGTTTTTTCGTTTGCTTGGAGCCGAGATCGTAGCTGAAGAGATTCATCACGCCACCGCGGTCGCTGATGAAGTAGATGGTGTTGCCGTGCCACATGGGGAAGAGGTCCATGCCGGCGGTTTTTGGCAATTCTTCGTAGGAGTTCTTTTTGAGGTCGAAGATGGCGATGGGCAGGCTCCAGCCGCCGCGGTAGCGCTTCCAGGTGCGGAATTCCTGAGAAGTTTCGAGGTAGGCGATCTTGGAGCCGTCAGGTGAGAAAGAGGTCAGGTCAGCGCGCGGAACCTGGAGTTGCTTCGCCGGACCACCTTGCGGCGAAACGAGAAAAAGTTTGGTGTAACGGCCCGGAGGCGCGCTGAAGCGGTCGGAGCGGAAGAGAACGTCTTTGCCGTCGGGTGTCCAGCCGAGGACGATGTCGTTCCCGGGATGAAAGGTGAGGCGCTTGGGCTCGCCGCCTTCGGCGGAGATGACGTATACGTCGGGGTTGCCGTCGTACTCGCCGGTGAAGGCGATCCATTTGCCGTCAGGCGAAAATTTCGGGTAAAGCTCGTCGCCAATGTGGGAAGTGAGACGGCGAGCCGCGCCGCCTTCGCGCGCTGCGATCCACAAATCGCCGGCGTAGGCAAAGACCACTTTGTCTTTCGAAATGTCAGCGAAGCGCAGGAGCTTGGTGGGACCGTCCGGCGCTGCGTCTGAGGCGGCTTGTGCGGGGGCCTTTGCAGGGGCTGCCGCGAGGGCAGCTGCGAAGACCAGGCTCAGACAAGAAAGCAGACGGGGACGAAAAGGCATGGGCTTCATCAAACACGCTCCTGAAGATGGACTTGCCTGGAACAACGGGCCTGTTGCATGGACGGCTGGTCCGGTGAAATCGTTTCGCTTTGGCTGAATACTGCATCTAGCCGGAATGGATTGTGCCGCCAGCGCTGTTGCTACAATTCTGTTGTTTTCAACGGCATCCGGGACACAATCCGTTTCGCGCAGCCGTGATATCATCAACCCGTAACCCGTGTACGCCAAGCAAAAAGTGCTCGCGCTGTGCTCGCGCGGCTGGCTTTTCACAGCGCCGCCCGCCGATTTGAATGGCACGGCAGCTCCCGTTATTCCGCCAGCCTCCGCGTCCACCGGAGACAAACCATGAGCTTTCGAACGAAATTGTTATTCGTCGTGCTGCTCACCATTTTTGCGTCCGTATCCGTTGTTGCTTACGCCGTGACGCATTACACGCAAGCCGCGTTCGAAGCGATGGACGCGGAGCGTACCGAAGCCCTGGTCGCGCAATTCAACAAGGAATTCGTCCAGCGCGGAGCGGAAGTCGCCCAACAAGCAAAAAACATTGCTGAAGCTAACTTTACCGAACGTATGGCCATCGATATGTCCCGTCCCAATGCCGACCTGTCTCTTTATGTGCGCGATGCGACCGGTTCTGCTCAAGAGCACGGACTGGACTACGTGGAGTTTGTGAATTACGACGGTGTGCTCATTTCCTCGGCGCAGTTCCCCGCCCGCGTCGGCTACAAGAACGACTGGGTGAAATCGAAGAAAGACTGGAATGATTCTACGGCATTCCTGCAGAAAGAAGAGCTGCCCGACGGCGTGTCGCTTTCGCTCAGCGTCGTTCGAACGAACAACACTGTAACGGACAAGAGTTTGTACATTATCGGTGGGCACCGGTTGGATAAAAATTTTCTCACGTCGCTCGTTTTACCGGCAGGAATGCGCGCGCTTATCTACACCAACCTTGAATCTGCCTTTGTTGCCAATTCCCTGATAGGCGAAAAGATTGATGCGGAGCAAGCGGAGCGGTTCGTTCCGCTCGTCGAGCAACTGCAGAAGCAGCCGCAGCCCATGGTTCGAACGATTGACTGGACCAGGGATCCGGCCGATGCCGAAACGTTTCATGCCATCCCCTTGACCGGCCGCAACAATGAACTTCTTGGCATTTTCTTCGTCGGCAGCTCGAGAAAAGAGCTGGTCCTGTTGACCCGCCAAATTTTGAAAATCGCTGCCGCCGTAGCGGCAGCGGCGTTATTCTTCGGATTGCTCGTCAGCTTCTGGATCTCCGCGAGGATTACCCGACCGGTCGAGGAACTTGCCGCGGGCGCCCGCGAGGTTGCCGGCGGAAGATGGGATACGCGCATTGATGTTCGTGGGCGCGATGAAATCGGCCAGCTTGCCGAAGCCTTCAATCACATGACGCAAACGCTGGCGGCGCAAAAGGAGCGCCTGGTGCAAACCGAGCGCGTCGCGGCATGGCGCGAGTTGGCACGGCGCCTGGCGCACGAACTGCGCAATCCGCTCTTTCCCATGCAGATCACCGTCGAGAATCTGCAGAAATCCCGCCAGCTCGACGCCAAACAATTCCTGGAAGTTTTCAACGAATCGACGGCAACGTTGAAAGCGGAACTCGCCAATCTGAATACCATCGTGGGCCGGTTCAGCGATTTTTCAAAGATGCCTGCGCCGCAGTTTGTCCGCGTGAATGTGAACGAGGCGCTGCGGAACGCGGTGCGCCTGTTCGAACCGCAATTCAATGAAGTCGGCAAACCCACGATCACTCCGGAGCTGTTCCTGACCGAACCCCTGCCGGACATCGACGCGGATCCCGATTTGCTGCACCGCGCTTTTCAGAATCTGGTGCTGAACGCTTTCGACGCCATGCCTGCAGGCGGGACGCTGACGCTGCGAACTTCGGAGCACGAAGGCCACGTTCGAATCGAAGTGGCCGACACCGGAAAGGGCCTGACGCCCGAAGAATGCTCGCGGCTGTTCACACCGTACTACACGACGAAGCTGCAAGGGACCGGGCTGGGGCTGGCTATTGTGCAGTCGGTCGTCAGCGATCATCACGGCACGATTTCCGTGACGAGTGACGAGGGCCGCGGCACGACATTTCGAATCGATCTGCCGCAACGCCAGGCCGGCCGCACAACATCACCACGCGAGGCGGCGCCAGAAGCCAAGAGCACGCCGCCGTCAACTCTGGCCGCGGCTTCCGACTAGAGTTTCGCAAAGGACCAAAGGTTGCCTCGCAAAGCGCATCTCCTCCTCGTTGATGACGATCACAATACGCTGGCTTCGCTTTCCCGCGCCTTTCGGCTGGCGGGACATGAAGCCACCGTTTGCGACAACGCTGCCCGCGCGGTCGACCTGCTTCGCGCAGAATCGTTTGACCTGATTCTCTCCGATGTGGTCATGCCGGGGAAAAGTGGCTTGGAACTGCTCGAAGATTTGAAAAAAGCCGGCGTGAAGACGCCGATCGTTCTCATTTCCGGGCAAGCGAATATCGAGATGGCGGTGAAAGCCACAAAGCTGGGCGCGCTGGATTTTCTGGAGAAACCGCTTTCCACCGACAAACTGCTCGTGACGGTAGAAAACGCGCTGCGGCTGTCGCGGCTCGAAGATGAAAACCGCGAGCTGCGCCATCGTTTGGGAAAACACGAACTGGTGGGATCCGGCCCGGCGATGAAAAAGTTGCTCGCGCAAATCGAGCGCGTCGCGGCGAGCGAAACTCGCGTATGCATTCTCGGCGAAACCGGCACGGGCAAGGAACTGGTCGCGCGCGCTATCCATGAAAAATCGCCGCGGCACGAACACACCTTCATCACCCTGAATTGCGCGGCTGTGCCCGCGGAGTTGATTGAGTCTGAACTCTTCGGGCACGAGAAGGGCGCTTTCACAGGTGCTGCTGCCAAACATTTCGGCAAATTCGAACAGGCCGACGGCGGAACTTTGTTTCTGGACGAGATCGGCGACATGCCCGTAGCGATGCAGGCAAAACTGTTGCGCGTTTTGGAAGAAGGCGAAGTCGAACGCGTCGGCGGCGACAAGCCCATCAAGGTGAATGTGCGCGTGGTAGTCGCCACGCATCGCAATCTTGAAGATCTCGTGAAGCACAACGCCTTCCGCCCCGACCTGTTCCATCGTATTTATGTTTTTCCGCTGACGCTGCCGCCTTTGCGCGAGCGTCCGGAGGATTTTCCCGAGCTCGTCGCGCATTTCGCGTGCCAGGTCGCGGCGCAAAATGGCTGGAAGGAGAAAGTCTTCGCGGAGGAAGCTATCGCCGAACTTCGCAAATACGGCTGGCCCGGAAACGTCCGCGAATTGCGCAACGTCGTGGAACGCCTGATTCTACTCGCTTCGGACGAAGATGTTGTGGCTGCGGACGTGCGCCTCATTCTCCCGACTTCTGACTCTGCCTCGAGTGGCGCATCGTCTTCCGCCACGGGAAATTCGACGGGTACGCTGGCGGAGCGCACCGAGGCATTCGAAAGGGAAACGATGCTTGCGGAAATCCGGCGTCACAATTTTCACATGACGAATGTGGCAAGGGCTTTGGGCCTGGAGCGCAGCCACCTCTATAAGAAGTGCCAGCAACTGGGAATTGATCTGCAGTCGTTGCGGAAGCCGGAATGAAATTGGTTTGTGGTGTAAACACGACTGAGGTCGCCACTTTGCGACGAGCAACTAGATAACTCATTTAAATTCAATGCTATAGAGAAATGGAGAGAGGAGTACGATTTCGCTTGACAAAATAGCAATACGTAATATCATTTTTGCAGATTGCAATAAGAAGTTCCCCATGAGACTTGGCGACAAACTCCGCTCCCTACGCTCTGTCGAAGGTTCGCTGCGAGGATTGGGGCGTTCGATGACGCAGCAGGAACTGGCCGCGGCCATGAAGAGCGAGATCGGCCGCGGTTTGAGCCAGGCGTATCTCTCGCAGATCGAGAGTGGCGCCCGGCCCCATCTGACGCACACGACGCGCGAGCTGCTGGCGCGATTCTTCCGCGTGTATCCGGGCTTTCTGGTGGACGACCCGGAAGGCTATACGCCGGGCTTGCAGTCGGAATTGCGCGCGATTGACGCGAAAATCGATTCCTGGCTTTTTGCCGGTGCCGAACAGTTCACGGCCGATCCTGCGCTTCAGCGTGCGCTTCTGACCATCGCAGAGCATGAAGACTCGCGCCGCGCGATTTTGCTCCTGGCGGAAATTCTCCGCACGCCGGACCTGGCGGAACGTCTCGGAGAGGTTCTGCATCCGGGGAATCACTCGAACGGTGGACAGCGAAGTAATGGGTATCCGCCAGCAGCAACAGCTCTTCGTAACTGAGGTGGATTGACCCGGATTGAAGTAAACCGGCTCTGGAGTAGAAAGGTCTGCGTCTCGGTTTCCAGCTCGCGCACCGCAACGGCAAGTTGCGCAAAGAGCTGTCGCGCTCGAGGTGACTTATGACCTGGTCTGATTTTTATCTCCTCTGCTTCCTAGTGGGCTTCTCCCTGAGCGTGCTTTCGTTTTTGGCCGGCGCGGTCCACATCCATTTGCCGTTCAAGATGCACCTGCCCTTCCATGGCGCGCATCACGCGGGATCCGGCGCCTCCCACGGCGGGCTCCGAGGCAGCACGCACATTTCCTGGTTCAACGCTTCGTCTGCAATGGCATTCCTAGCGTGGTTTGGAGGCACAGGCTATTTGCTCACGCGGCATTCGCACATGCTCGCAGTGGTCAGTCTGCTGATCGCCACGTTCGCCGGACTGGCGGCTGGATGGGTGGTCTTCCGCTTCATGGTGAAACTCGTGAGTTCGACCGACGCACCGATGAAGAGCGAAGACTACCGGATGGAAGGTTCGCTAGGAACCGTCAGCATGTCTATTCGCGAGAACGGTACGGGCGAAATCATTTTCGCGCTGGCAGGAGTGCGGCGATGTGCCGGCGCGCGCAGCGATGACGGCAAAGCAATCGAGAAAGGGGCCGAGGTTGTTATCGAGCATTACGAAAAGGGAATCGCCTACGTGAAGAGGTGGGAAGAGTTCACGAAGTAAGAGTTTTCTCGGACTGGCGTTCGACACAAACAGTCCGGAGCGGTCGAAAAGGAGGCTTTATGTTCGGGTTGCCAAACGAAGTGGTGGTCATCGCTGGGCTTCTCGTTCTTGGCATCTTGATGATCATGATCGTGATCGCCAAGATGTACCGAAAAGTCGGGCCAAATGAAGCTTTGATCCGCTACGGCATGGGCGGTACGGAGGTTTATTGCGGAAAAGGCGCCTTGATTTTTCCGATGGTGCAGACCTGCCGGGATCTTTCGCTGGAGTTGATGTCCTTCGACGTCGCTCCTCAGCAAAGTCTGTATACAAAGCAGGGCGTCGCCGTGACCGTCGAAGCCGTTGCACAAATCAAGGTTAAAAACGACAAGGAGTCCATCCTGACGGCTGCCGAGCAGTTTCTTACCAAGCGGCCCGAACAGCGCGAGGCCTTGATCCGCCTGGTGATGGAAGGCCACCTCCGGGGAATCATTGGCCAGCTTACCGTGGAGCAAATCGTGAAGGAGCCCGAAATGGTCGGCGATCGTATGCGCTCTACCTGCGCCGACGATATGAGCAAGATGGGGCTGGAAGTCATCAGCTTCACCATCAAGGAAGTACGCGACAAGAACGAATACATCACCAACATGGGGCGGCCGGACGTTGCGCGCATCAAGCGAGACGCCGAAGTGGCCGCCGCCGAAGCCGACCGCGACATCGCCATCAAACGCGCCGAAGCGACACGCGCCTCCGCCGTGGCAAAAGCGCAAGCAGACATGGAGCGAGTAGCCGCCGAAACTGCTTCACTTGCCAAGCAAGCCGAAGCGCAACGCGACCTGGACATCAAAAAAGCCAGCTACCTGGAAATGACCAAGAAGGCCCAAGCCACCGCCGACAAAGCATACGAAATCGAAACTAACGTCATGCAGCAGAAGGTGGTTGAAGAATCGGTGAGGGTGCAACAAGTGGAGCGCGAAGCGCAGGTGAAAGTGCAGGAAGCGGAAATCGCGCGCCGCGAAAAGGAACTCATCGCCACCGTGCTGAAGCAGGCGGAAATCGAGCGCCAGCGCATCGAAACACTCGCCAGCGCTGAGCGTCAACGCTCGATATCCGAAGCCGAAGGACGGGCCTCAGCCATCCGCGCGCAGGGCGAAGCGGAAGCGGAGATCATCTTCAAGAAGGGCGAAGCCGAAGCCAAGGCCATGAACGTCAAGGCGGAAGCCTTCCAGGAATACAACCAGGCGGCCGTGATCGACAAGCTGTTCACCGGATTGCCGGAAATTGTGCGCGCTCTTGCCGAGCCGCTCGGCAAAGTGGACAAAGTGACCATCGTCTCCACGGGCAATGGCGATGCCGCCGGCGCTTACAAGCTGACTGGCGACATCACCAAGATTGCCGCACAGGTGCCCGCGCTGTTTGAGGCGCTCTCCGGCATGCAGATTTCGGAGCTGCTCAGCAAAGTCCGGATGATCGGCGACAAAGCGCCGAAGCCGGAGGCGCCGCAAGCGCCGGTCAAGAAATCGTAACGTTCGCTTCCGTCCCGGTGGGTTTGTGTGAAAACCCGCCGGGGCGCCAATGGTCTCGGGGGATGGCCATGAGTACGAAAGAAAAACTCCTCATTGTTTGGCTTCTCATCGTGGTGGTATCCAGTTTTGTATTCCACCACTTTTTGGCAACTACGGTTTATGCGATAGGCAGGGCCGTCGCGCTAAGCCTCGTTTCTTTGCCAAGCTTTGCGATGTTTGCAGCAAGATTTTTCGACGTGCACTTCTTGCCGTGATTCAGTTGGCGCAGCCGCCAGGTGCGCTCGATTTTACGAAAGTTTTGAGCGGTACGCATCATTTGGAACTTGAAAGGAGATTTACCATGGGACTTTTGGAACGAGTAAGCACTTTGATTCGCGCGAATATCAACGACATGGTCGATCGCGCGGAAGATCCGGAAAAAATGATCAAGCAGGTAATCCTTGACATGGAAAATCAGTACCTCCAGGTCAAGACACAGGTAGCGGTTTCCATCGCCGACCAGCACATGCTGGAAAAGAAGTGGCGAGAGAACGAGGACTCGGGGAAAGACTGGATGCGCAAGGCCGAAACCGCCGTGGACAAGAGCCAGGATGATCTGGCCCGCGCAGCGCTCGATCGCTTCCAGACTTCCCAGCGGCTGGCGCAAAGCTACCGCGAGCAGGTGGACGACCAGAGATTGCAGGTTGAAACGCTGAAGGGGGCGCTCGTGAAACTCGAACAAAAGCTCGACGAAGCCAAGTCCAAGCGCGATTTGCTGCTAGCGCGGCACCGGCGCGGCATTGCTCTGGGCAAAGCGACGCGCGCGCAAACGGCGATGGGCGACAACTCCAAAAGCGCCGCGTTCGACCGGCTCAAGGACCGCGTGCATCACACCGAAGCAGTTGCCACCGCCGAAGTCGAACTCCTGACGGACGATGTTGGCGAGAAGCTGACGCGCCTGGATCGCGACGCCGAGGTAGACCGCCTCCTCGCCGACTTGAAGGCCCGCCGCGGGCTACTTGCCTGATCTCTTCAGCGCACGAATGGCTGCGCTTGCAGGGGCGCAACATGCTGCGCCCCTACTACCGTTTGCCGGACAAACTCCGCCCGCAAGCTGGCGATCACGTTTGACGATGGACCGAATCCTTCGATCACGCCCAAACTGCTCGATCTCCTCGACCGCCACAGCGCTAAGGCGACATTTTTCCTGATTGGGCGGTTCGTGCGCGAGTGTCCAGAACTGGTTCAAGAAACCGTTGCACGTGGTCACCAGATCGGCAATCACACGGAAACACATCCGAATCTCTTCCGGTGTACCCGCAGAGAGATCAGAATTGAGCTGCGCCTGTGCCACGACGCGATCTCCAATGCGCTGGGCGCGCCACCAAAGTGGTTTCGCCCGCCTTTTGGCATGCGAAATCCCTGGGTCATTCCGGCGGCCCGCGAACTCGGCTACCGCACTGCCATGTGGACGTTGCTTCCCGGTGATTGGCGCGAAAAACCGGCGGAATGGCTGATTTCTCGCCTGCAGCCAATCGCCGACCGTGCGCAGCGAAACCAAGGGAATGGCTCTAACCCCGCTGCTGCCGGAACCGGCGATGTCCTCTGTCTCCACGACGGCGCGCATCGCGAGCTGAACGGCGACCGCTCGCGAACGCTCGCCGCTCTTGAACACTGGCTGCCGCGCTGGCGTGACCTCGGCCTCGATTTTGTTACAATCGGGGAAGCGGTGAGCACACCCGCTCCCTAACTATGGATGAGCGCCAGTTTTACACAGAAAAAGAAGAGATCCGGAAAGTGAAATTGGTTTGCCCGAGCTGCCGCGGTGAATTCGAGGCTCCCGTGCGCTGGAAGGTTTGCCGCAAGAAAACAGAACTGCCGCGCGGTATCGGCGAAGAAGACCGCCGGAAGTTTGCCAAGGCTAGTTCCTACATGGTCCGGCTCGACGATCTGGTAGCTTGCTACAAGTGCCGTAAACGCTTCGAATTGACTGGTCAGTCGACCGTTCTCATCAACGATAATCTCGGCGATCCCAACGCCGACCCGGAGAATTTCGGCAACCGCTGAAAAAGTGGATTGTCGAGCACGCTGCTCAAATCTCCGGGTACATCTCAAAGAAGGCTTCGATGGATTGGCGGAACGTGTTCTCGATCTCTTCTTTGCTGCCTTCGATCAAATGCATGGTCACGCGCGCCGTGCGGCCGTTCTTCAACACCACCGTCGCGTCCTTCAATTCGCCAAGCTCTTCCTCCGGCAACAACCTCATCCCGTAAATCAATGCCAACTTCGCCATGCGATTCTCCTCACTCTGCTTCAAGCGTAGCCCTGACCCTTACCGGCGTCAAACTCCCGCGAATCGACGGGCAGAGATGGCTATACTAAGGCATCCGGGATCGTCCCTTGCTGCATCACAGCAAGCATTGCGGAGGGTTGACATGAGCGAGCGGCTGCGTCGAGGGATTCGCCAAAACCTGATTTTGATCGCGAGCATGCTGGCGGTCGGCGCATCCTGCGCTGCGCAGCAGCCCGAAGGGCCGCAGTCTGATGCTCCGCCTGCGGTCGCGCCCAAGCCTGCCCCGGCAGCGCAGGCTGGCTCCAGCGAAAGAATCACGGTTCCTGCGGGAACGCGCGTAGGTGTTGTTCTGCAGAACGGCATCTCCACGCGCAGCGCCAAGCCGGGAGACTCGGTTTACCTGCAAACATCCTTTCCCATCACGCAGAACAATCGCATCGTGATTCCGGTCGGCTCTTATCTTCGCGGAGCGCTGCTGGAATCGAAACGTCCCGGAAAAGTGAAAGGGAAGGGCGAATTCCGGCTGCGCCTCGATACGTTGATCCTGCCAAACGGTTACACCGTTAGTTTGAACGCGGCCCCACGCAGCGCCGATTCCGGCGGCAAGGAGACCATGGATTCCGAAGGCAAAGTCACCGGCCCCGGCGGTAAAGGGAAGGATGCCGGCACGATCGCGGAGACGACGGCGGCAGGCGCTGGAATTGGTGCCATTGCCCACGGAGTGAAGGGACTTGGAATTGGCGCGGGCGTTGGAGCAGCCGCGGGGCTGGCCGCCGTGCTGCTGACTCGCGGGCCGGAAGCAGAGCTACCCCGCGGCTCCACTCTGGATGTCGTCCTTGAACACGACCTTTCTCTCGACGGCAGCCAGATTCAATTCACCAGTCTTGGGCAAGCACAGCCGATTACTCCTCCGCCCGCGCAGCAACCTTAGCCTCTCCGCAGGAAATCTTGTCGGCGCGAGCGGCCTGCAAAGCGCCTGGTTTGCTTCTGGGTATTTAATTGATGAGCTTCAGTCGAACGCAGTTCTCTAAGGTTGCGATCGGTTTCAAGCGGGCATTTTCTTCGCCACTTCGTTGTTCGCACCCTGAAATCGCAATGGGCTGAAACGGTCCCAATCCGCGCTCACGCGCTCTTCCGTAATCCATTCGCGGACCAGTCGCGCGGTGATGGGCGTGAGGAGAATTCCGCTGCGGAAATGTCCCGTGGCCATTAGCAGGCCATCGATGTCGGTCGGTCCGAGTATGGGAAGGTGGTCGGGAGAGTCGGGCCGAAGTCCTGCCCAAGTTTCTTCGACGCGCGCATTCGCGAGCTCCGGCGCAAGATCAATGGCTGCTGAAAGGATTTTCTCGATTCCACCCGCTGTGATGCGCTTGTCGAAACCGGCGTACTCCACCGTTGCCCCCGCGACAATCCGCCCATCGTTCCGCGGCACGAGATAGATTTTCTCGGACCACAGCACGCGTTCCATTTTTAAATCATCGGCGCGCAGCGCCGCCATCTGGCCTTTTGCGGGCCGCACCGGTGCGTATGGAGCAACTCCTTCGATCGTCGCCGAAAAGCAGCCCGCCGCGATGATCGTCCAATTTGCTTCCACTCTCTCATTCTGCAGGACCAATCCTGCACAGCGATTCCCGTCGCGCCAGATCTCCCTCGCCCCGTTGCCGGAAAAAATCTCCGCGCCGCTGCATTGCGCTGCTTCCAGGATGGCAACCGTCAGCGCGCGGTTGTCAACCGACGCTTCCTCCGGCCGGAGCACAGCGGCTTCGACTTCTTCACTCAGCGCCGGCTCAAGCTCGCGCGCATCCTCTGCCCGAAGCGGCTCTGCCTTCAATCCCAGACCGTGATGCAGCGCGATAATGGTGCTGAGCTCCGCTTTTGTGTCGTGCGAAAAAAGCGCTTCGAGCGTCCCCTTGGGCCGAAAACCGGTCCTCTTCCCGGAAATCTCCTCAACCTGCGCTATAAATTCCGGATAGAGCGCGAGGCTCGCTTTTCCCAGCGGCACCATCGCTACCATTCCTGGATTTTCCGGCGCGGGAGAAAGGATACCGGCGCTGGCCCAGGACGCTTCCTGGCCCGGTACTTGCCGGTCAAACACCGCCACACTCAAACCGGCACGCGCAAGCTCCAGCGCAACGGCACCGCCAATTACTCCGCCGCCTGCGATGGCCACATCGAACTTTTTCATGATGTCATCTTATCGCATTCGGCGGCGTGCTTCCTTCGCGGCCTCCAGTCTCCTTGGGCACGCTGCGTAACCAGCGAAGGAACATGGGATGTGATGAGGGAACTACAGTGAATCGGCGAGTTCTTCCGACAGAACCTGCGCTTTTTTGGCGAGACTGCGAGCGCGGCTCCAATCCGCGATCTGCGCCGCTTCCCGCGCATCCTTGATGAACCCTCTTATCTTGGACACCAGGTCCGACTGCGCCGCATTCAGATTTTTCCCGCGCGCGGACTCCAGATTCTTCTCCGCGATGCTCAGACCCTGGTTTGTTTGCTGCTGTGCAATTGCGGATTCTTGCGGCGTAAGCTGATGTGCAATCATCGGTGCCCCCAGCTTTTCCGCATCGTTTCCCGTGATTCCCGAAGCCGGCGTGTTTGTACGCGGCCGCGGAGGCGCCATCCGGACGGAGATCAGATGGCTGGGGAAAGGCGGCAGTTCAAACTGTAGCTCTGGAAGCGGGTCATCAGAAACACCGCTCGTCTCCACCGTGTGCGGTTGCATTACAGGTTTCACTTGCACCGCGGTGGCCCAGGCAATATCCGGCCGTCTCCTCATGCTGCATCCACCCAACACGCATGCAGTACAGATGAGAAAAATAGTCGCCGAACGAGTAGAACACTGCGGCCACGACCTAGAGTCCCGGACTCGGTTTTCCGTCATGTTAGGCCGCGAGTGGCAATTCAATTCGGAACGTCGTGCCTCGGCCGACCTCCGAAGTAAAGTCTATCGAACCGTTGAGAAGCTGTACAATTCGAAACGTGCTCGCAAGCCCGATGCCGCTGCCTCCCGGGCGCGTGGTGAAAAACAACTGGAAGATTTTCTGGCGGTTTTCCAGTGGAATTCCTTTGCCAGTATCGCCCACCGTAATTTCCGCCATTTCGCCGCGTCGGCTCAGGACCAGCCGCAATTGCCCTCCGCTCGGCATGGCTTCCGCAGCATTCAGCACCAGATTCAGCACCGCTTGCTTGAGCAGCGCGCGATCGACGTACACGTCCGGCACATCTATCGGCAGCAACCTCGCCAATTGGATATTGGATTTCTGAAGCTGTGGTTGCGCGACCTCCAGCACTTCCTTCAATAGCTCCGCCAGCTGCGTTGGTTCCAGGCGGATGTCCATTGGCCGCGTGAAATCGAGAAAGCGCTTTACGACCGCGTCCAGCCGGTCGATTTCCTTGTCCAGCACTTGAACAGCCTGCCGCGACGCGCCGTCCGATTCCTCCGGGAGCGATTCCTTCAAGTTCTCCAGCCACAGTCGCATCGAGTTCAGCGGATTCTTCACTTCGTGCGCCACGCCCGCGGTGATGCGCCCCAGCGCCGCCAGCCGTTCGCTCACCTGCAGCTGCGTATTGATGCTCTCCAGGGAATCGAGGTCGCGCAGCGTCACGAGCGCGCCAATGCGCTCGCCGTCTTCCTGGATGGCCTGCACGCTCACGCTTACGCGTTTCGGCCCTTCGCTCGTCTGCAGCTCCGTTTCCGCCGCCACTTCACTCAGCTCATCGCTTTCAATGTGCAGCGCATCGTGCAGCGGATGGCCGGGAGGAAAAATCTCCGTCACGCGCCGTCCGAGGAACTGCCCCGCCGGTTCGCCCAGAAATTTCTCCGCAGCGGGGCTGATCATCACCGCGCGTGAATCCCGCGTGAACAGCAGCAATCCGTCTTCAAGTCCGGCCATGACGGAATTCATGTTTTCGCGCATGGTGCTGAAGATTTCATGGACCCCGCGCAATTGCTGTCCGACTTGCGTAATCTTCCGGCTCACCAGCCCGAGCTCGTCGCCGCTTTCCCCGATGCTTTTCACTTCCGGCGAAGTGGAGTCATATTGCCCGGCCGAGATACGGTCCAACTGTGCGGCGATATCTTGCAAAGGCGCAAGCGTAGCCCTACTTACGACCGCCGCGAGCAAGGTGGAAACCACTACCGCAAGCAGCGCAATGGTTCCGGAAGTCCACAGACTTGGAGAGATCTCGCTCAGCAGCAGGCCGACATTCAGCACCACGCGTACCTCTCCGAACGGTTGGTTCGCGTTGTTGAACGGATAGTCGAGTTCGAAAACCTTCGAAGGTCCGGCAAGTACCTTCACCTGATGCAGAAAATTTCGCTGCACCAACTGTGAGAGCGGTGTTCTTCGTGGCAGAAATGATCCGGGCAAGTTTTCGTCCGTCGATGCCAACACAGTCCCGTCGAGGTCCGTGAGCGAAACCTCGTAGATCAAGGGGTTTTCTTTTGCTGCCTTGAGCTGTGTCCGGAGTCCTTCGCTGATTTCAAACGCATGCCTTACAAAGTCATGGATTTCCTCGGGAGCGTCTGAAGCGGGCCGCAAACCCTGTTGGCCTGCCTCCACCAGCGCGTGCTTGGCCTGCAGAAATACTTGTTGCCCTAAGTCTTCCGCCCGTTTATTGGTGGCCTGCAGGAGTTGATCGAGGAGTTGCGCCGCAAATACGCCAGACAAGACCGCCGCGACGAGCAGCACTAGCCCCGTCATCACCAGCGTGAGTTTTGTCCGCAGCCGCAGCTGCATTCTGCGTCCTTATTCCGTTTCGGCGCGCTCGCTGCCGTATTCTTTAAGTTTATTATGAAGTGTTTTCAGGCTGATGCCGAGCAGTTCCGCCGCCCGCGTTTTGTTATTCCCTGTAGCGCCCAGCGTTTGCAGGATCAGTTCGCGCTCCATCGCATCCACGGTTGTGCCCACCGGAAACTTGATCACCGAAAGATCACTCGGCCCCTTGGCCGCAGTCTTTCCGAATTCACCGGGAAGGCAACTGCGCGTAATCAAATCCTTCTCGCACATAATGGTAGCGCGCTCCAGCACGTTGCGCAGCTCGCGGATATTTCCCGGCCAGGTGTGCCCCATGAAAATGTCCAGAACTTCCGCGCCGATCCCTCTCACATGCTTCCCATGTTTGGCGTTGACGTCCCGCAGAATATGCTCCACCAGCATCGGGATATCATCCTTATGTTCGCGCAGCGGTGGCAAATTGATATGAAACACATTCAATCGAAAATAGAGATCCTGCCGCAACTGGCCGCTGGTCACTGCCTGTTCCGGCTCCTTGTTCGTTGCCGCCAGAACCCGCACGTCCACTGGCGTCTCAGTTTTGCTCCCCAGCCGGCGCACTTTGCGGTCTTCCAGAACGCGCAACAGCTTGGCTTGCGTGGGCGCCGGCATCTCGCCGATTTCATCCAGCAGCAGCGTTCCTGCGTCCGCAAGTTCAAAGCAGCCGATGCGCCGCTCTGCCGCGCCCGTAAACGCGCCGCGCTCGTGGCCGAAAATCTCGCTTTCCATCAATGTCTCGGGGATTGCGGAACAATTGATCGCCACAAACGGTCCGTTCGCGCGCGGAGAAAGCTTGTGCAGCGTCCGCGCGACGATTTCTTTGCCCGAACCCGTCTCTCCCGTGATTAATACCGACGCCGAGCTCGGCGCGGCCATCTCCACTATGCGCATCACTTCCTGCATCGGCTTCGAACCGCCAACAAGGTCGCCCAGACGTCCCGTCTCGCGCAGTTGCCGCTGCAGCACCAGGAGCTGCCGCGCATCTCGCGCCTTCCCCAGCGCCCGGTCCAGCAGCGCGCGCAGCACCGGCCCCTTCAGCGGCTTCTCGATGTACCAGAATGCTCCCGCCTCGATTGCCGCCACCGCGCGCTCTTCGCTGCCCTTGCCGGTAATGATGATTGCCGGCACATCGAGCAGTTCTTGCCCGAGTTGCTTCAGCAGATCCAGTCCGTTCATTCCTGGCAATTCCACGTCTGCGATTAGCGTGTCCGGCTGGTAACTCGCAAATTTTGCCAGCGCCTCCTCCGCCGTTCCCACGCCCACCACGTCGCAGCCCCACCGCTGCAGGAGCTGTTCGTAGCCCTTCCGCGCATTGTCCTCATCTTCGACAATCAGCACGCGGTCCTTGCGCTCCACCATTTCGATGGCCCGCACCGCCGCCCGTGTTTCTTCACCCATGAGTCTCAACCTCTCCTCGGCATGTTCTTGATGATTGGCGTACACACTGCTGAGCTGGACCCTTCGACTCTAGCAATCTGCTCGCCCCTTGCCAAGTTCTTAGGAGTTTGTTGAAAAAGGCCTTGCAGACGCTCCTTAATTGTCATCCCGAGCGATTGTCGATGCAGAATTCGGGACGAAATGAGAGTTAACAACGCCTGAATAATCCTCGCCAGCAGATTTTAGATTCCGGGGATTTTGAGCCAATTGCTATTTCGTTGGACAGCAATCCCGTTCTCGTCGCCAGCTATCTCCCATACCATTTCGCGCATCGAAGGAAGGAGGAAGGCCTTTGCTGCCGGGCCCAATCGAACGGAACACGACCCAGACAGGCTCTGTGAACTGAAATGACCGCAGGCAACGCACTCACAGAGCGTACGTTTTGCTTGCTGTCGGAAAAAGACCATCAGCGGTGCACACCTCTCAAGTCATTCAGGCATGGGGCAAGATCCTCAAGGGCGAACAACCCTCTCTTTCGGTAGAAATCACGCGTGAATGTCCTTTGAAATGTCCGGGCTGTTACGCGTACGACGTCGCGCACCTGGGCGGCGGGCAGACATTGCGCGACCTGAACGATCGAAGAGGCCAATCCCTGGTAGACGGAGTTCTTGAAGTCGTCGATCGGCTGAAGCCTTTGCACCTATCTATTGTCGGAGGCGACCCGCTGGTCCGCTATCGCGAACTGGAGTTGCTGATTCCCCTGCTCTTGGCGCGCGGAATCCACGTGCAGATTGTTACCAGCGCCTTCCGAACGATGGGTCCGACTTGGGCGAGTCTGCCGCATCTGCACGTAGTCGTGTCCATCGACGGGTTGCAACCGGAGCACGATGTCCGGCGAGCGCCAGCAACCTACGATCGTATTCTTAAAAACATCGTTGGGCAGAAGATCACGGTACATTGCACAGTCACAGGTCAAATGATGAAGCGACCGGGATACCTGGCCGAATTCCTGGAATTCTGGACGCCACGCCCGGAGATCAAGAAGGTATGGTTCAGCCTGTTCACTCCTCAAATTGGAGATCGAATGCCGGAAATCTTGAGTGCAGAGGAGCGGGCGCGGGCCATCGCGGACATGCTGGAATTGCGAAAGCAATATTCGAAACTGGACATGCGAGCGGCGTTGATTCGGCAGTTCGCCTCGCCCCCACACAGCCCCCAAGATTGTGTTTTCGGACTCACGACCCAGACGTTGTCGGCTGACCTGCGGACAAAGATCACTCCATGCCAGTTTGGCGGGAATCCTGATTGCGCATCCTGCGGATGCATCGCATCCATGGGCTTGGCCGCCGTAGCATCCCACAAATTGGGAGGAATACTCTCCGTCGGGACGATTTTCAAAGCCTCTGTCAAGATTGGCCAGAGCAGAGCGAAGGCTAGAGCAAGGTATCAGGCCAAAGACGCACATCGGATATTGCAAGGAACCGAATGAAGGTGCGGCAAAGGAAGAATTGGTTTGTGAGGAATTCAGCAAACAGCAGGATTGACCACGGCGGCAACCACGTCCTGCCTATCCACGCGGCTAAGCGCTGTTCGTGATAACCTCTTCCTATTGGACCGGAACTTTTTGCGCCTCGCAGAGGCGCAATCCAGTTTCGGCCGTACATAGAGGGGAAGTTCCCCATGACTGCTACCGTGCAGCGAATAAGCGCCCTGGCAGTGTGCCTTCTCGCGGGAATCATTGCGGTTTGCTGGCACACCGAAACGAGAGCTGCCGCCCCCAGATTACCGAAGCCTACAGCAACTCACCCCAACCAGCTGGAAACGAAAATCGCCAACTCCTGGGATCGGAAGGCTGCCGCCGCGTACCTCGATCAAAGGGCAGCCTGGTGGATGGACTGGCCAAAGGCCGCGCGCGATCACGAAACTTTCTGTGTGTCGTGCCATACGGCGATGCCGTACGCGCTCTCCCGGCCTGCCCTTCGCAAAGCCCTTGCGGAAGAGACTCCTTCCGCGAACGAACGCAGGCTCCTGGAAAACGTCACCAAGCGGGTTCGCCTTTGGAAGGAAGTCGCGCCGTTCTATAGTGACGCGGATCGCGGCGTGTACAAGACAGTCGAGTCTCGCGGGACGGAATCCGTTTTGAATGCCCTGATTCTTGCCAGCAACGACGCGCAGCACGGGCAACTCAGCAACGACACGCGCACAGCGTTGGATAATATGTGGGCAGAGCAGCAAACCATCGGTAATAAAAAGGGCGCGTGGTCGTGGCTGCGTTTCGCCAATGAGCCTTGGGAAGCGGACGATTCGGACTACTATGGGGCCACTCTTGCTGCCATCGCGGTAGGCACTGCTCCCGGGAATTATCGCGCGAGGCCCGAAATCCAGAACAACCTCAAGATGTTGCGCGAATACCTGAACCGCGAATGTACGGCCCAGACCGCCATCAATCGTGTTGTCCTCTTGTGGGCTTCCGCGAAAGTGCCCGGACTCCTCGAGCCGCAGCAGCAGAAGGCTATCATCAAGGAAGTTCTGGACAAGCAGCAGTCAGAGGGAGGCTGGAGTCTGGCTTCAATGGTTGGCTCCTGGAAACGAAACGATGGCACCCCGCAGGAAGCGAAGAGCGACGGTTACGCCACCGGGCTGATCGCCTTCGTGCTGCAACACGTGGGTATCCCCCAGGAGAATCCGCAACTGAGTCTGGCCCTCGCCTGGCTGGCTGCTAATCAGAACAAAACGGAAGGCTCCTGGCTGGCCTACTCCTTAAACAAAAATGAAGCCCACCACCTGACTCCAAGCACCGCCCTCTTCATGAACGATGCAGCCACGGCCTACGCCGTGCTCGCGCTAACCAACGCCAACCAGCACTGAATCCAGGTTGTGATTATCGGGCCAGTTAAGAACATGCCATGGCTCTGGGAACAAACTTCTCTTGATTTTTGATAGCGATGTGAGACAATTCTACTCAGGTAAATCTGCGTAGCCCCTTCGGCTTTTCCTCTTGCAACCCATTCCCGGACCCGCTCTCCGAGCCAAGCTGCGCCTGCAGTAAGGTTTTCGTATTCAACGTTAGGAGACGGAATCAGCCTGATGAGCGTATCGCGGAAAAGGAACCGATTCTCGCGGTTGTTAAAACGGGAGCACATTTCGTCTAGGTAGGCCGGAAGATGCTTCGCAGAGACCTTACGGTATCTCCCATTTTGCCCAGTCTTGGTGCAGCGTAACTACCTTTAGAATCAACACTTACACAATCGCTCTCAAGTGTTAGGCTCTGTTGACATCCTGGGCACAGTTTTCGATGCAAGGGGTCGACAAAGAGAGGCTTTTGGTGTTTTTTGATGGGGCAGGAGGGTCGATGGCCGAAGTCGGACTCTTGCCCTTTGCTCGCGTGGCCCTGCAAGTCGCCACGCAGGTTTTGCCGCCCTACCGCACGCGCTTCAGCAAACAGCAGTTCAACCAGCCGCAG